>ENA-OPSC01000028-OPSC01000028.1-human-gut-metagenome-genome-assembly--contig:-NODE-28-length-78703-cov-10.482301_pt1 | contig 78703 bp, 75 predicted proteins | sample MGYA00241800_ERZ501891 | MGnify/ENA primary metagenome ERZ501891 (study PRJEB25962, sample SAMEA2042407) | human gut metagenome | biome: human gut; feature: human-associated habitat; material: faeces...
TCTGTATTCAGTACGTTTTAATTATTTGTACTGTCTACTTTTGAGAATCGTATCAAAGTAAATAGCTTTTTATTATCTTCTTTAACAGTATCTATGCATCCAATCATTGTCTGATATGTTGAAAATACTGCATGAGCATTATAATTAGATTTATCTTCTACTAAGTTTGTAGCCGATAAATTTGGAAGCATATTCACAAAACTTCTTTTTGCTTGTGTAACCAATGAATTTCTATCAGCTAAGAACAAGATATTCTTGATCCAGCCTTCATTTAAAAGCACATCTACAAGTCCAATAACTGTTCTAGTCTTACCAGAACCAGTCGCCATAACTAGCAATGCTTTTCTTTTATTCCGTTGATCAAAAGCTTCACAAACAGCTCTAATAGCTTCTTCTTGATAATATCTACCCGCAATATCTTTGTTTATATTGATAAATTTCAAATGAGATCTAGTACTCATTAAATTAAAATACTTCTCTAAATCTCTTTTAGAGTAAATAGAAGACACTTTTCTTTCTGGATAATGATTATCAATGATTCTTGTTTCAAAACCATTTGTAAGGAAAATCACAGGTCTGCGTCCATATTGTTTTTCTAATATATTGGCATATAAAATTCCTTGTTGTCTACCTTTAGAAACATCTACACATGTTCTCTTAGCTTCGATAACTGCTAATGGTTTTTGCATATCGTCGTACAAAACATAATCAGCATATCCTACTTCTGATTTATTAGGCATACCTGGCAGTTCTACTTCATTAACCCAGTCCTTATCTTCCACCCATCCAGCATCGAGGAGCATTGCATCGATATATAATTTACGTGTTTTATACTCAGACAAATCCAAAGGTTTAGCAACATATGTATTTTGTTGCTGTGACCTACGCTTACTTAGTTCTTCTTTTAAAGATTTATTTTCTTCAATCAACGCCTTCAAGTCAATATCTAGATTTACTTCCGGAACTAATGTTACATCTTCTTTTTCTAAAAGAGAGGCGTCAAATTCTCTCTCTTCATATTCATCTCCGTAACAATATGCTATCCAATCCATAAAGTAGAAAAGATTCTTCAAACATATTTCCGCAATATTTTTAGCCTTGTCCCCACTATTATGAGCTGCTTCATTTCCATAACGACGAATGAATTCCAAATGCCTCCATAAATCATCACCAATAATTTGTCTAAATGCATCACAATTCATCAGAGTATAGAGATTATCTTTATAAGGCACTTTTAATTCATAATCAACTGAAAACATCCACTTAATGGCTGCTTCCATTGCCCTACGACAATTTATGATACAAGTATTACTATCAACTTTATATGTCTTTTCTGCAATAATCGCTATATTGATAAAGTCTTTAAATTCACTCTCTTTTCTCAAGTAATCAAAGTTTGTCATAGCGCACCTCACTTCCCTTATACTTATTCACATCTATATTCTAATACATTTATATCTACATACATAGCGTCATATTTTGATTTATCGACTTGTGTAACAAAACTTGCAAACTGCCTTTGTCGCTCAATATCAGGAATCATAATATCAATCTTATTCATTGTTGATATCGGTAACTGTGGTTGAGCTGAACCACTTGCAATTTTCTCTTTAATATCTACAAGCAACATCTTAAATTGCTCAATAAAGTACACTTCATTCACAATATCTCTTTTCATCCTCAGAATAACCATTCCTGAATTAATCCTCACATTTTCAAACGGTACATCATCAGTATAAAACGCTAAATTCCCAAGTGTTCCTCTTGTTGTGAGTACAATATCACCCCTTGTAAGTTTCCCTTTACGAAGTTGCTTATCTTTTTCTTTTGAAATAAACATACACGTATCAAAATTAAATCCCTCGCATGTAACATTTTTTGCATTTAAAAACAAACAATAATCCTCTTTTTTAAAATCGTCAGCAACAGGATAATTTTTCCCTCTATCCCCATCAATAATTTCGCACACTTCAGTCATTATCTTTGTTTTTAATTTGAGAGGATTAGTCAATGGATCCCCAAACAGTTCGACAAATCGGGCTTTGGTAAGTTCATCTAGTTTTTCAAGTTCCTTCCGACGCACATCAATTATCGCTTCTAATCGAGAAAGAATCTCTGCAACCTTATTCTGTTCAGATAAATCAGGAACATACAATTGCAACTTGTTTAGTTCTTTTGCTGAAAGATGCTTTACTGTAACGAATGCCGTTTTTTGTTCAATTTTTTTCAGTGCCTTTGACATAGCAAAACGAAGATATTCTTCATTTGTTCCTTTTCTTACAGTTAACTTACATACTCGCTGATTTAATAGTGCCCCATCACTTTTCCAACGAGCAATATTGAATTCTCCGTCCATCCCTATAAGGAGATCACCTGATTTTAGGACGTACTCCTGTGGATAATCTCCCGAATAATAAGTCTCAGAATATCCTCTCTTCACATCTCTTATTCGAACCAATGGTGGATATGCGGGATCCTCAGTAAAACATTTCGAATCAAATGCAAATCCATATTGAATGTCACATATATCTGTTAATTTCTTCATATATTCATCCCTACAAATCCGAATCTGCAGTTTTATCTTTTTGTTATTTGGGTTACCTCTTTTCTTAATTCTTCGCTAAATTCATCTAGATCCTCTAGGTTTATTACATGATCTTCTAATAGATCCAATATATTTATGAGCATTTTCGATCTTCTCATGTCAATCACAACGCCAACACTTCTTTTATCTTTAAACACTCTGTTTTCAAGATCCCAGAAATTTTGAGCCGCTGATCCATCCCTACTCAATATCTCGATGTATTCTTTATTTAGTTTTTTCATATAATCTTCTTGCCATCGAGGCACTCTTTTTCTAAAAATCTTCCAATCTGATTCTTTTACTTCGTACATAACTTTTCTCCTATGAAATATATCTTCTATGTGATTCCTTTACATTGTTCTGATTTACCATTGCATAATGCATGGTTGTATCTATTTGAGAATGTCCTAATAAACTTTGAACCTGTTCTATCGGCATTCCTTTGTCAATAGCCTTTGTTGCTACAGTCCTCCTAAATTTGTGTGGGTGAACTTTAGAAATCCCTAATCTTCTTCCTAATTGCCTTAGTCTAATTTCAACACCGCTGATATTTAATCTATTATGTGGTTTATCTAGTGAAACAAACAGAGCTTGATTTGAATCAGTTCTAGAATTTAAATAATTCTTTAAATGAATCTTGGTTCTTGCATCAAAATAAACTGGCCTTTCTTTGTTCCCTTTACCAAACACGACACATTCCCTATTTTCAAAATCTATATCATTAATATTTAACTTTGCAAGTTCTCCAACTCTCATACCAGTGGAAGCTAATAAATCAATAATCGCCAAATCCCTTAAACAACTACAATTATCTCTTAATAGTTCTAACGTTTCATCAGAGTATGTATCTTTAATAACTTTGTCCGTTTTAATCTTATGAATTCTTTTCATAGGACTTTTTAATATATAATTCTCTTCTTCTAACCAAGAAAAGAAACTACTTAAATTACGCCTGATGTTATCAACACTTGCTTTAGAACAATTATTGATTTTCTGATAATCCGTCAAATACGTTCTCAAATCATCTGTAGTCATATGTGTAATTCCCTTATTCATTTTAGAATTCATTTTTATTAATGTGGACTCATAATATTTAGTAGTTCTACTGCTACAGCCTTCTATTTCTTTAGCTGAAATGAATTTTTTAATCAATTCCTCATTTGTAAATTCACAAATTTCAACATTCTCTTTCGAATAGATTTCAACACCATCAAGACAACGATTTAAGACTTTATGCAACACTTCCATTTGTGCATTGTCCAAATAATTCAATAAAGACTGTTCAATTTCAGTAATAATTTCTGTTTTCATGTTAGTAACCTCCGTTACCAACATCCCTACATCCATTATTCTTTATCCAAAATATTCTTGCATTAAGCTATCAAATAGTTGTTGTGTTTTCTCTAACGACTTCTGTACTGCTAATTTTGATTTGTCGATTTGTTTAACAAAGAAAACAAATTCATTTTGAAGTTCTATCGGTGGAACAATAACTTTTAATTCACTAAGTATTTTCAGATTAATATTCTTTTGTGCTGACTCTGGAGCCTGCGATTCAAGTATTCCCTGAAAGAATGAGAACCAATAATGAATAAATATATTGCTAGTCTTATCATTGGCAACAAAACCAACGACGCTATCTGGAAAACAAGCATCAAATTCCAATATAGCTGTCTTAGCAATATTAGCTGCAATTGTAATACAAAGAGTTCCTTTATCCCACATTTTACTCTGCTCTAAACCAAGGTCTGAATAAGTTGCATTATACGACGATATATATAAATCTGCATTTGCCACATCGCCTGTCTGAATCAATGGATAATCACCACCTAATAATTTAGGATCATTTCTCGGCCTGTGTTTAGATACACCACGACCGAACTCACCTAAGTCAGGTAATGTTGCTTCAGGTAATTCATAAGGGTTTTCAAATGGATTCCCAAACATCTCGACAAATCGGGCTTTGATAAGATTATCAAGATAATTAATCTGCATTGTATAGTGAGAAATAATATCTGATACTAAATCTAATTGCTTTACAATAGATACTTGATTATCTATTGAAGGTAGAAAATGTTTCTTTTCTGAAGTAGTTGATATCCACTGACGTTTATGGTTGGGAGGCATTTTTGATAAACTTAACAATAGATAATAACAATATTTTAAATTTGCATTATGCTTTGAAGTCAATATTTTCATTGCCGACGATTTAACTTTAAAAGGGAAATCAACATAATGAACCGATGTAGTAAAGTCATCAAAGATGATACAAGGACATTTATTATAGATTCCTTCTTTTTCATTTGTATATCCTAAAATAAAGGATTGTCCTGCAGTTAAAACAGGTGTTCTATATTCGTCACTATATCTATCCGATTCGACAATATAATCAGTTGGCTGTTCATAATCTATAAAATCTTTTATTTTCATTAAATCGCTAAATCCGAATTTACCATTCAGATTTTTCCTCCTTTCTATCCTTCTAGAAGAGCTTTTAATTCTTCCAAATTCTTATCAATTTCTTTATTTAATTTTTCAATATCTGCAAGTATTTCACTAGTAGGTGGATATTCTACTTTTTCATAAATAATTTCTTTGTATTTATTAATTGAAAGATCATAATCGTTATCAACTATTTCCTTCATATCCACTAAGAAACTTTGTTCTGTTCTTTTACGATCTTCCTCTTTATCCAAATGATTAAATCTTTCAATAATATCTGGAATATCATTTTCTTTGACTGGTGATCTTTTATCATCTAATGAATAACCATCCGCTTTCATATCATAGAACCAAACTTTATCAGTTCCACCATGTCCTGTTTTAGTGAATATCAATATCCCTGTTGAAACACCAGCATATGGTTTAAACACTCCAGAAGGCATTGAAATTACTGCTTCTAATCTATTATCTTCAATAATTGCTTTTCTTATTTGCTTATGAGCTTTACTTGATCCAAATAATACACCATCTGGAACAATACAAGCACAGCGTCCACCAATCTTTAACATTCTTATGAATAAAGCTAAAAACAATAGTTCCGTTTTCTTTGTTTTGGCTACTTTCAATAAATTAGCAGATACTGAATCAGCATCCAATGTTCCCTTAAATGGAGGATTGGCAAGAATCAAAGAATATTTATCCGTATCAATATTTTGATCAGATAAGCTATCTCTGTATTCAATGAATGGAGCTTCTACACCATGAGTCATCATATTCATGGCACCAATACGAAGCATAGTTCTATCCATATCAAATCCATGGAACATGTGATTCATATAATGATCTCTATTTTCTTTATTCATTAAAATATCATTACGATATATCTCTCTTAAATAATCACTCGCTCCTACTAAAAAACCACCTGTACCACATGCTGGATCACAAATCGTTTCATCTGGTGTTGGCTTCATCAACTCAACCATCATACGAATAATATGTCTTGGTGTTCTAAACTGTCCGTTTCTTCCAGCTGTAGAAATCTTGGATAATAGATATTCATATACATCCCCACGAATATCAATTTCTGTTGATTTTCCCATCAACGAATAAATATCATCTAATGAATCTACAACCTTAGATAATACTAATGGTGTAGGTAATTTAAAAATCGCATCATCCATGTATTTTGAATACGCACTGTTTTTATCAGCGTGTAAATTCTTAATAAATGGGAAAACCCATTCTTGAACTGTTTCATACATTTTGTTTGCTGGAAAATCTCTAAATGTTGACCATTTTAATTGTTGTCCATCAATAGTTCTTTCACCAATCTTAATTTGGTCAGAAAAAATGCTTTTAAACGATAAACCTAACATCGCACATTCTTTTGCATTTTTATTATCTGTGTCATCCAAATCACGAATAAACATTAAATAAGTAATTTGTTCAATTACTTCAAGCGGATTTGTTAATCCACCGGCTGCAAACACATCCCACAGAGCATCAATTTTATTTTTTAATTCACCTGTAATCATTTTTCTTCCTCCCTATTCCATATATATGAAGTATATCTTCCACCATTCAATTTAATAATTTCATTATTTTTTAATAAGTCGGCTAGAGTTCTTTGAATAGTAGTTTCACTTATATCAGGACATTTCTCCATGATTTGATTCTTTGTGATTTTGCCAATATGTTTTCGTATCACTTCACGAATTCTTCCTGGCTTGCTCATTCCAGATTCAATCAATGTCTGCACTCTACCAGAAAACTCTTTATATGCTGCAATAATTACTCCAAGATAATATTCTACAAATGGTTCATAATCATTTTCATTCTCATGCCATCCATAAGAACTAGCCTGCAACACTTCATAATAGGTTTCTTTAGATTGCTCTATCAGTTTTTCTATACTTATGTATTTTCCAACTATATATCCTGACTTATATAAAAGAAGCAAAGTAAGAAGCCTACTCATTCTTCCATTTCCATCATTAAAAGGATGAATACACAAGAAATCTAATATAAACATTGGCGTCAATATCAATGAATCAATATTATCATTAATGGCATCGTTGTATGCATTGCACATATTAGCTATAGCTTCTGGTGTAGCCCAAGCTTCAATAGGTTTAAATCTAATTCTTTGATTTCCAAAAGAATCAACTTCTGCGATTATATTATCTGAAGATTTAAGTTTTCCTCCAAAGCCTAAACTATTATATTTATATAAATCTCCATGTAACTGAAGAAAATAATTCGCATTTACGGGAATATATTCATAATTTTCATGAATTGTATTTAATACATCACGATAACCTGCTATTTCCTTCTCATTTCTACTTTTAGGCATTGTCTTGTCCATAACAAGTTTCTTCAAACGTTCATCTGTAGTAATAATCCCTTCAATTTTGTTTGATGCTTCGGTGCTTTGGATTTTAGCTATCTCTAATAATTCAGTTAGTTTGTCAGAATTAGACTCAATAAATAAATTTTGTTCTCCTTTATATTCATGAATAGAAGTCAAGAGCGAAACTATATTCGGAGTTAATAATTTCTTCCAACTTTCTTTGTATTCAAATTGTCTCATTATGTCCCCCTTTATCTTTTAACATCATTATAAATTCAATTTAGTCATTTTTCAATTTAATTTAGTCTTTTTTTATAAAATGACCAAATTAAATGCTTTATGACATGATAAAATTACAATTTATGTTTTACTATTCACCAACATATCAAAAGAAAGTTATAAATATTCATCAATTGATTTTTTGAAATATTTTCTTTTACGTTGATTATGCCCTACATATAATACATACAAAAAAAGGAAGCAATAAACTTCCCTCTACTATACTCTAATTCAATGCTTGTTTAGCTTTCATTAGCAACTCAGAAGAAACACCAGTAATTTCTAATATATAAGAATCTGTCATTCCTTTCTTTAACAAACTCTTTAATATTGTTAATATGCCTTCTTCTTTTCCTTTTTTCATTCCTTCTGTAACGCCTTGTATCTTGCCTTTCTGCATACCTTCAGCAAGTCCTTCCATTTTACCTTTTTGCATGCCTTCAGCCATACCTAGGATCTTACCTGCTGATTTTGCTTCTTCTCGCATTCTATCCAATGATTCACACATAACAATTACCTCCTTCTCCTCTTCTTTGATTTGTTGATATAAATTTTCATCTTTGGCCATACTGGCTATTACAAGGGCAACTTGTTTCGGTATGCTTTGTTTATAGGTCTCTTTTATTTTTGTAAAATTGCCATGTAAGATCTCTCTTGTCATAGAAAAGACTAGATCCAATTCTTTATCTTTATATCGGTGTGTATCATTATGTACTTCAATTAAATTCATTTTGAAATCAATCACATGATGCTCATCTTTGACATCGAACAGATCCTTCATACTGAAATTGGTCTGCCATGGCTTGCTTCCATAATAGATTACGATTGTTATACAGGGAATCAGTTTGTCACTGGCCTTGATCTTGGATAAAAATTCTTCACTGCTTTTTAGATCTTTCTTTTGGGCATGTGCTTTTTCGATTTTTTTGATCTGACTCGTATAGACCAGGTAATCATACTGCAGGATGCGATAGGGCATCGGGTAGTTTTCGATCCATTGATTCTCAATGCCCAGATAATATAACCCATATCTTCCATTCCATACCATCAATACATCTCTTGTATAGGCCTGGATCTTGGGATTTGTTACAGTTAATTCTTCTGGTTTGATAATATCTTTTCCTTGGTAGAGACAGGTATTGAACAAACTGGAAACATGCAAAGGATCATGAAAGAAATCATTGATTTCTTGATCAAAGGGACCATAATTGACATTTTTTCTTTTTGTCATCGTATTCCTCCTTCAATATAACATGGGATAGAAAGATTGTCATTGAACTGTATATTTAAGTTTTTTGAATCTTTGAATAAACAGAACACTCATACATTCAAGGATTTTATCTATCTTTTCTATACCTTTTTCACTTATCTATTACACCAGAAAAGAACAAAGTGACAAAAAAAGAAAAATTTTTAATGCGAGAAGAGATATCTGTACTGAATATGGGTGAATAGTAACCAAAATTTGGTATCAAAAATCACCTCCTTGCATATTCTTAGTAATATCCCTATAATTTACTCAATAAAACGGAGAACAAAATGAAACTTAAAATTGGTACCAGAAAATCAAAACTGGCAAGAATTCAAACAGAATTAGCCATTCATAAAATACAGGAATGTATGCCTGAAATTGAAACAGAGATCATCCCCATTTCAACTCAGGGTGATAAAGATAAAACAACACCGCTTTATGCCATGCCTCAAACCGGTGTTTTCATCAAAGAAATTGAAAAAGCTTTGATCAATAAAGACATTGATATTGCCGTGCACTCTTTAAAAGATGTAAGTTCTACTTTAGATGATCGTCTGATGTTGATTGAACCATTTTTATTTGAAGATAAACGAGATGCACTGATCACAAAAGATCACTCAACCTTAAAAGATCTAAGAAAAAACGCTGTGCTTGCGACCAGCAGCATTCGCCGAATAGCCTGCATCCACCATATACGTCCTGATATTCAATTTGTAAATATCAGAGGAAATATTGAGACACGTATTCAAAAATTCAAAGAAATGGATATCGATGGTATCGTTCTTGCAGCAGCTGGGCTAAAACGATTACATCTCGAATCTTTGATTGATGAATATCTCGATCCATCTTTGATCATTCCTGCCTGCGGACAGGGAACCATTGCCTTAGAAATACGAAAAGAAGATAAAGATCTATTTTCAAAACTATCTCAATCATCCAATCAAACATTAGAAACCAAGATAGAAAGAGAATTCTTAAGCTTATCTAAAGCAGGCTGCCATTATCCAATTGGATGTTACGCAAAGTTTGTAGATGATCAACTACAAGTTCATGCCTGCCTAGGCGAAACAATAGAAGACTGTAAATTTGTTTCGATGACTTTTGATAAAATCGAATACAATACAGCAGCAAGTTCTATATATAAGAAAATAAAGGAAGAAAATATATGATATGGTTTGTAGGAGCTGGATGCTATCATCCAGACATGTTAACAATAGGTGCTAAAAAATTATTAGAACAAGCTGACTGTGTTTTATACGATCATCTTGTAAACAAAGAATTTCTTCAATATGCTTCCAAAGACTGTGAATGCATCTGCGTAGGAAAACGAGGACATCAAAGATCATGCGCCCAGGAAGATATCTTTACCCTTTTGGTTCAAAAAGACAAACAATATAAAAACGTTGTTCGTTTAAAAGGCGGTGACCCTTATCTTTTTGCCAGAGGAAGCGAAGAAATGCATTATGTATTGGAAAATGGATGCAATTGTCAATATGTCCCAGGAATCAGCAGCGCCATTGGCGCTTTAGGCTATGCTGGTATTCCTGTAACACAAAGACATACTGCTACTGGTTTTATCGTGCATACGATGCATTATCAAGATGGCAAAGATCATCTGGACTATAAAAAGATTGCTCAGGAAACAAATACCCAGATTTTTTTCATGGGCTCTCATAAGATCAAGACACTGGCTCAAAAATGTATAGACAATGGCATGAGCGAAGACACTCCGATCGCAATTGGATCACATCTAACTTATCCTGAACAAAAAGTATACACATCCACGCTCAAGAAAATCTTGAATAAAGATCTAAGTAGTTTTACCAGTCCATTACTGATCGTATTAGGAAATGTCGTAAAAGAACAATCACTGCTTGATAACACAAAAAGGTTACCCGCTTTTTCTAAAAACGTTCTTTTTGCCAGCATTGATGAAAATCCCTGGCCAATTGAAGACCTGCTTTTAAGATATGGCATCTTTACCTATTCTAGACAGGTCGCAAATGTTACATATATACCAGATGAAATTGTCGATTTAAATATATATGATACATTGATCTTCAGCTCTAAACACGCTGTTAAAAGTTTCTTTCAATATCTATCATATAATCACATTGATATAAGAAGCTTATTTTCAAAAAAGATCTTCTGCATTGGTAAAAAAACACAAGAAGAATTAGAACGAAGAGCCATACAAGTCGATCATGTTGAATCCAATTCATCCGATATGTTTACTTATATAAAGGAGCATAAAAACGCTCTTTATATAAAAGGAAAAGATGTTGATTGCCCAATTGATTCTTTAAGCACCTATCAAATTGCTCCGATAGAATTTGATTTACCTGAAGTAAAACTAGATGCCATTGGCATCAGCTGTCCACAAGCTTTAGAAATCCTTGATCAAAAAGGCATTGATAAAACAATTCCAGTTTTCTGTTATGCGCATAAAACATACCAAAAGGCAAAGGAACTTGGATTTACAAATATTCATACGACGCCATCTTCAAAACAAGAGATCGTAAAGCATATCCTTGAATACTTTGGAGGAAACATATGAGAGTCTGTTTAGATATTGAATTTCAAGATGCGATCGTGTGCATCCTTGGAGGAGGGAAGGTTGCCTTACGGAAAGCCAAACAATTTCTTGAAGCCGGCGCTACGATTTATATACACTCAAAACAATATGAACCTGAATTTAACACACTACATATCAACAAAGTAGACAAAGATACTTTGATTCATACATTATCCAAAGCTAAGTTAGCCATTGCCTGTACAAATAATGAATCTGTAAACAAAGAATTTATTCAAACAGCTAAAAAACATCATGTACTTGCCATGTCCTGTAATAAAAACCAGGAACAAGATACGTTTAGTACTGTGACTAAACGCGATAAACATCTTGTCTTGTCATGCCATACCAATGGAAGCTTTCCTGTGGCCAATCAGAATATAGTCAATGATTGGAAGGCTCGTCTAGAAATCCTGGAAACTTTGCGAAACAATCTTCAAGACCATGCACTATGTCATAATCTAGTAAATCTGGATGATCAACATCTCTGCTTTTTTCAAGAAGCCCTTCAAACCAAGCAGGCCATTATCTACCTGCTTCATGGAAACTCTTCTTTAAAGGCAAGAATACAATGTCAAAATCTGATTCAACGCTCTAAAGCTAAATTTGAAGAATATACAAGCACAACTTTCTTTCTGGCTAAAAAATACCAGGATATTGATTTAGAAACACTTTGTAAGCTTCTGCAGGAGTTTCACATTAAACCTCATTTTGTCTTCTTGTTTTGGCAACAAGGTCGATATGTCATGCAGGGAGCACAAACAATCAATCAATTTGGCTTTGATCATCAACATATACAGATTGATCCAAATCAGTTCATAAAAGAAAGCGAAACTTTGATCATGCATACAAAACCAACCAGCAAAACACAGAATGCCGTTTTAGTCAGCATGTTGGATTCACCATTTTTACGATCACAATACCCTGATGCTCGTTTTGTTTGTTGCCTAGATGATACTAAAGTCATAGAAAGGATGCTCTATGAAGTCAATTCAGATCTTTAGTCGCATGGCTCTTTTTTTAGCACTGATGATCCTTTCAGCCTATATTCAAATTACCCTTCCAACCCCATTTATGCCTATGCATATCACCATGCAGTTATTTACTGCCATTCTATGTGGTTTTTGTCTTCCCGATAGATATGCATTCTTGTGTATGTTTACATATATATTGGTTGGTCTTCTTGGATTTCCTGTCTTTGCCAGCGGTGGAGGCCTGCAGTATATCATGAAACCAACCTTTGGCTTTGTGTTAGGTTTTCTTGCCTGCAGTACTATATGTGCCATCGTATACAAAAGAAAAAGTCCAGTCAGTCTGAAAGAATACTTTCTTGTCGGACTCACCGGACTTATCAGTTTTTATGTAGTAGGAAATATCTATTACTATTTTTCCTTTCCCATCTTGATGAATACCCGCATTCCTTTATGGTTATCTTTAACCAACGGATTTTTGGTTTCCATCATTCCAGATATATTAATCTGTTTTCTTGCCTGCAAAGTCGCAAAAACTCTACAGATACTTATCAAGTAACGCCTGCCACTGGTCGGCGTTTTCTTTTTGCCAGTTTTCAAATGTAGCATTGGCATTAGAAACCAGTGTACCAAGTTCAATAAAGAAATCATTGATATCACTTTCCAGGATCAAGCCTACTTCTTTACCAAACTGTGTATCTTCTAGATCTGAAGATCCATTGACACTCATCTTAAATGCCGAATATGGTTTCTTATCTACCAACTTAGTAAATCCCTGTAATCCAATCGCTCCAATCTGATTGGTTCCACAAGAACTTGGACATCCAGAAATATACACACGAGGTAGAACTCCTTCTTTAAACTCATAAGGACGTAAAGCTTCGATCAAAGATTTTAAAACATTATTAGAATCACGAAGCCCAACTTGACATGTGCTGGCTCCAATGCAGGAAACACTTGTTTCAAACGTTGTATGAGCCCCATCTTGCGTATGTTCTAATACTTTTGGAACTTCATCGCCACTTAGATTTACGATATAGATATCTTCTTGTGGCGTTAAACGCAGTTCAACTTCATCCATATCCTGGACCACATCATAAAGTTCTTTCCATTTATCCAGGCTCATATTTCCGCATAATGGATGATATTTCACCGCATATAAACCTGATTGTTTTTGTTTGATCACACGATCTGGAATCACATCTAGTTCCTTGCCTTCTTTTTGAATCACTACATCTTCTACATGTACATCATGATCCAGATACTTCTTGGCTAATTCGACTTTTTCATGAAATTCCTCTACGATCCTGTCTTTTCCTAGACTCATCTGAAGATATCTAGAACGAGCTTTCGCACGATTTTGATAATCCCCATGCTCCATGAACATCAAGACCATTGTATTAATATAATAAAGAATATCTTTAGGATCGATATGATCTCCAACCTTGACACCCATCATCGGATTGTTTCCAAGTCCTCCGCAACAATACACATCAAAAGTATGATCCGTATTGGCAATAAATCCCAAATCTCTAAAGTTGGCATGTACTTCATTGGCTTTGGAATTTGAAAAAGCCACTTTAAGCTTTCTAGGAAGAGAATACTTGTTTACGATGCTTAACAAATACTCACCAGCTGCCTTCGCATAAGGATAGACATCAAAAGCTTCTTCTGGATCCAATCCGGATAATACAGAACACATGACATTACGCGGATAATCTCCACCGCCGCCTCGCGTTACGATATCTCTTTCTAAAGCTTCTTTCATGATCGGCGTTAAAGCTTCCGGTCTTACATCATGCAGCTGAACGGTTTGACAAGTCGTACAATGCGTACGCACAATTCCATGTTCTTGACATTGATCAATGATAAATTTCAATTTTTCTTTTGAGATACGTCCCTGATTCATTCTAAGTCGCAACATAAAGGCTTCTCCACCACGCTGCGCATAAGAACCAAACCCACCGCTGTATCCTTTATACTCTTTCATAGAAATTTCTTTTTGGATAAACTGTTTGGTCTTACGTTCAAATTCAGGAAGTTCCTGTAATAATTCTTCTCGTAATGTATTCATATTCTTCTCCATTTCTTTCTTTATACCTTATCAGATATTTATTACTATGAAAATTTATTAAAAGTCTGAGTCAGATCCGGCACGATTTGTTTTTTTCTTGATAATAAATCTTTTACAAATACATTCTTCTTTCCAAATGTCTGCCATAATAAATTTTCTTTCGATCCAGCCCCATATAAGATCGAACCCTTTTTCTTGATACTGGTAAAAGCTACGATCACTAGATCGCCATTATATTTGATCGTCATTTCTTCTAAGATTTCCTGCACCTTTTCTTTAATAGACCGGACAGAACTTAAATCCAATATAAAGACTTGAGAGATCAATACTTTTGATCCCTTCATATCAAAAGTCTTCATATCCGCTTCAATACGCTGAATCAATTCTTCTTTAGAGATATTCTTAGGAAGATTCATCGTGATCGAAAACATTTTATAGGCTAGAGCATCTGCATCTTCATGCGATATCATCGCCAACTGTTGGGCAAGCTCTGTATCTTTTTTTGTCGTTGTCGGAGATTGAAAATTTAATCCATCAGAAATAATAGCCCCTAAAAGTAAGCCCGCCAAATTCTCTGGAATTTCAATATGGCGCTCAAAAAACATCGATGTAATGATCGAAGCTGTACTTCCTATGATCTCATTGCGAAACGCTATTGGCGAAAGCGTAGAAAAATTATGGATCCTATGATGATCGATCACTTCTAATAAGTTGGCTTTTTCAATCCCGTTTACCGATTGAGAGAATTCATTATGATCGACCATAATAATATTCTTATTTTGCGCATTCATGATATGGTATCTGGAAACATAACCAATCAAACAATCTTTTTTATCTAAAACAGGATATGTATTAAACGTCGTATCTCGCATCTTGATCATTACATCTTCAACAAACTCATCTTCTTTAAAATATGTGATCTTCTTTTGCATGATCAATTTTACCGGGATCGAGAAATACAAGTAACGTGAAGTATTCATACTTCCAATACCCGAAATAATGATCGAACAGTTATGTTCTCTAGCTGCCTTTAAAACATCTTCTTCGATATGATCTGTCCAGACCGCAATCAAGATACCCGCGCCTTTTTCAATGCTTTCTTTTTGTCCCTGTGGATCATCTCCAATAATAACGATACGATCCTGTATTTCATAGCGTTCCAGTTTTGTCTTGCAAAGCGCAATAATACTGACTTTACCATTCACATGGTGTTCATCTGCCTTATATATGATCTTTCCTTCAATTGTCTTTGCCATCAACTCAATCGGTGTCTCTTTTAATAAATCAATACCTAAAGCTGTATCTCCCATACCTAAAAGTGCTAAATCACTTCTTGTGACAACGCCTAGTAACTTTTGATCTTGATCTAAAACGCCCAAAATACGCGCCTGATTCTGATTCATGATTTCTTTGGCCTCAAAAATTGTTGTATCCGGCAAGATATGATCCGCCTGTTTTAATTCAATTTCAGATAAACGAACCCTTGCATCTTCTATTAATACAGGTTCTTCATACCCAAAGCGATCAAGAAGATAGGCTGTTTCTTCATTTATATCCCCTAAACGTCCCGCAACAGCTTTTTTCCCACATTGATTTAATAAATATGCATAAGCTATTGCACTGACAATGGAATCTGAATCTGGTTTTTTGTGTCCAATTACATAAATTTCATCATTTTTCATGCTATTACCTCAGATTGATTATAACAGTATTGTGATTTATACCGCAACATTTCTACAAGCTTTCAACCATAGTTTTTGTACATTTTAACAAACTAAAATTCTTTTTTTACAACCTCCCTTTATATAAAGGGAATGCACTTTTTTAGAGAAAATACAAGGTTGTTTTTTAAAATTTTCGATGTATACTCTAAGTACACAGTCAAAATAGTTGAACCGTCAACTATTTTGTGTTTAAGTATAAGTAGTAGTACAAAGATAAGGAGATTTAGTATGAACGTTATTAAAAGAAGCGGTGAAGAAGTCGCTTTTGATATTTCTAAGATCGAAAATGCCATCCGCAAAGCAAACAAAGCTACCTCTCACTCCCAAATGAGCGAAGCCACGATTTTAAAAATATCAAAACGCGTTTCCGACAAAGTTGAATCATTAAAGCGAAGCACAAGCGTAGAAGAAATCCAGGATATGGTCGAAACAGAAATCATGCGAGAAAAATATTTCGCAGTAGCGCATAATTACATCACATATCGTTATGAAAGAGCGCTTGTCCGCAAAGCCAATTCAACAGACAAGCAGATCTTAAGCTTGTTGGAAAGAAACAATGAAGAAGTAAAACAGGAAAACTCAAACAAGAACCCATTAGTCAACAGCGTACAACGTGACTACATGGCCGGCGAAGTTTCAAAAGACATCACAAAACGATTCCTGTTACCTCAAGAAGTAATTGAAGCTCACGAACAAGGAATCATTCACTTCCATGATTCAGACTATTTTGCCCAGCACATGCATAACTGCTGCCTGGTTAACTTAGAAGACATGTTACAAAATGGTACGGTCATTTCTGAAACGATGATTGAAAAACCACATAGTTTCTCTACAGCATGTAATATTGCCACACAGATCATTGCTCAGGTCGCAAGTTCTCAATACGGCGGACAAAGCATCACCCTTTCTCACCTTGCCCCATTTGTACAGGTAAGTCGCGAAAAGGCAAGACGTGAAGTTAAAGAAGAATTGATTGCTTCTAATCTTGATTCAAGTGAAGAGACAGTAAACAAGATTGCTGAAATGCGTGTACGCAAAGAAATCGAAAAAGGTGTACAGGTCATCCAATATCAAGTCATTACTTTGATGACAACAAACGGACAAGCTCCATTTGTAACAGTGTTCATGTATCTAAACGAAGTACCAGAAGGACAGACACGCGATGACTTGGCATTGATCATTGAAGAAATGTTAAAACAGCGCATCAAAGGTGTTAAAAACGAAAAAGGCGTTTTCATTACACCAGCCTTCCCTAAATTGATCTATGTATTAGAAGAAAACAATATCCTCGAAGGAAGTCAATATTGGCACCTTACAAAACTTGCAGCTCAATGCACCGCAAAACGTATGGTCCCTGACTATATCTCTGAAAAGAAGATGTTGGAACTTAAAGTAGATAAAAACGGAAACGGAAACTGCTATCCTTGCATGGGATGCCGTTCTTTCCTTACTCCATACGTTGATGAAAATGGTAAGCCAAAATATTATGGACGCTTCAACCAAGGTGTAGTTACGATCAACTTAGTTGACGTAGCATGTTCTTCAAAAGGTGATGAAGAAGCCTTCTGGAAGATCATGGACGAAAGATTAGCTCTATGTAAAGAAGCCTTGATGTGCCGTCATAAACGTTTGTTAGGAACACCAAGCGATGTAGCACCAATCCTTTGGCAAAATGGTGCTTTGGCTCGTCTTGAAAAAGGTGAACCAATCGACAAATTACTATTCAATGGATATTCTACAATTTCATTAGGATACGCCGGATTATGCGAATGTGTATACTACATGACAGGCGGACCACACACAGAAGAACCAGGAACATCTTTTGGCTTAAAAGTAATGCAGTATCTAAACGATGCATGTGCTAAATGGAAAGCCGAAGAAAATATCGATTTCAGTATCTATGGAACACCAATGGAATCTACAACATACAAATTCTCTAAATGTTTGCAGGAACGCTTTGGCATCATCCCTCATGTAACGGATAAAAACTATATCACAAACAGTTATCACGTTCATGTAACTGAAGAAATTAACGCTTTCGATAAATTAACATTTGAAGCACAGTTCCAGAAACTTTCTCCAGGTGGAGCCATCTCTTATGTAGAAGTTCCAAACATGGAAAACAACATCGACGCCGTATTGGCAATCATGCAGCACATCTATGAAAACATCATGTATGCTGAATTGAACACAAAGAGCGATTATTGCCAGGTATGTGGCTACAGCGGTGAAATCCAGATCGTAGAAGACGAAAACCATAAATTGATCTGGGAATGCCCAAACTGTGGAAACCACGATCAGGAAAAGATGAATGTCGCAAGACGTACATGCGGTTATATCGGAACTCAGTTCTGGAACCAGGGACGTACACAAGAAATCAAAGAACGCGTAATGCATCTATAACCCCCTAGAAGACCTTTGATCCCCGAAATCAAAGGTCTTTTTCTATGCAAAGATTCTTTGCATGACAAAAGAATCAAACCTGTATTATGATGTAGTAAAGAAAGGAGGTCATCTTTATGTCAACCAATCTAGCAAACAATTTAAAGTATCTTAGAACATTACATAACTATTCCCAAGATGAATTAGCCAAACAACTTTATGTCAGCCATCAAACCATTTCCAATCATGAAACCGGAAAATCCCAACCAGATCTCGATACAATCCATGCCTACGCCAAATTCTACGATGTAAACTTTCAAGATTTGATCCACATAGATCTTTCTAAACACAACCATCGAACAAAAGTTATTTTCGATGAAGTGATCTTCGATAAAAGAGATAAGACGATGATCATCCTAAACGGTACAAAAGGAACTTATGATTATCGAAACTGCATCTCTTGTAAGATCTTAAACGAAGATGCCCGCTACAAAGGAAAGGAAAAACCTTTTACACATACTTTTATTGATCGAAAGATCCAATCAAGAATCTTATTTGAACCAACCTTCTACATCGGCTTAAAAATCATCTTAAAAGACAAAACAGAACTAGCCATCTATACCTCTAAAGAAAAAACGTACAGTGGAACTGATCAATATAGAATCGATCATGCCAAAGCTGAAGAAATCAAAAAATTTATCGACAAAATAATCAAAACATATAATAACTAAGGATGTGATCCTATGACTTACTTATCCAACAATCTTAAATATCTAAGAAACCAACAAAATTTATCACAAGCCACTTTAGCTAACCTATTATTTGTCACCCATCAAACGATATCCAATCATGAAACCGGAAAATCCCAACCGGACTTTAAGATGATCCAGAAGTATGCTGATTTTTATCATGTAGAAACACATAATTTGATCTATAACGATCTTTCAAAAGGCAAAAAAGAATCACTGAAAGTCTTTGATGAAGTCATCTTTGATAAAAGAGATAAAACAATGATCATCTTAAATGGAACCAAAGGAACTTATGACTATCGCCAAATCAAAAAATGTGAGATCCTAAACGAAGCAGCTTGTCACAAAGGAAAAGAAGAGCCTTTTAAACACATTATCGTAGCCGGTGTTGAATGGATGACACAAGCCAATATTCTGGAAAGATCTTTCTATGTCGGTCTAAAAATCACCATGAAAGACAATTCAGTATTAGGCATCTATACCTGCAACCAACCAACACGTGTTCAAACCGACATTCACATCAAAGGATATAACGAAGCCAAACAAATCAAAGCTTTTGTCGATAAGATCGTGCGCAAATATAAAGAATAATGATATTGAATTTGGTATAATGAAACCAAGGAGGAAATCACAAATCATACATGTGATATCAATAACGGTTATGTATTATGGAAATATAAAAAAATATGATATTGCCGATGGCGAAGGCGTTCGTGTAACCTTGTTCGTATCTGGATGTACCAACCATTGTTTAAACTGTTTTCAACCGGAAACATGGGACTTTAACTATGGAAAACCATATACAAAAGAAACAGAAGATGAAATCATCGAAGCTTTAAAAGCTCCCTATATCAGCGGCTTAACACTTCTAGGGGGCGAACCATTCGAACCCGAGAATCAAAGAGAATTGGTCCACCTATTAAAAAGAGTACGTGAAGAACTTCCAAACAAAACTATTTGGAGCTACACAGGATTTGTCTTGGACCAGGATCTTTTGGATGGCGGCAGAAAGCATTGTGAAGTGACAGATGAAATGTTATCGTATTTAGATGTTTTGGTGGATGGTCCATTTATTGAAGCCAAAAAGAATATCTCTCTAGCTTTTCGCGGAAGCGAAAACCAAAGAGTTATCGATATGAAAAAATCATTAAAAGAACAAGAAGTCATTCTTTATCTTGAATAACAAAAAAAATTCGATTTCGCTATAATTGCGTCATCGAATTTTTTATTATTAACGAATTTCTACAGGCGTATATCCTTCTTCTTTTACCGCATTGAATAACACTTCATCAGCGATTTTTTGACTCATCTCAATTTCAGCTGATTTAGAATCAAGATCTACATTGGCACTGATTACACCATCCACACCTTCCAAAGCATTTTTAACGTGTCTTACACAATTTTGACACATCATTCCATCCACGATCATAGTTTTCTTCATAGTTTTTACTTCCTCCTTTTCTATGATAGTTTCTTCATCTTTTACATTAATTACACTAGGCTTAAAGAAACGTAAACGCAATGCGTTTGTTACAACACAAACTGAACTTAAAGACATGGCAGCTGAACCAATCATCGGCGATAACAACCACCCAAATAATGGATAGAAGACACCAGCTGCAACAGGGATTCCTAAAAAGTTATAGAAGAAAGCCCAGAATAGATTCATCTTGATATTACGAATGATAGCTGTACTAAGATCTATTGCGGTATTCACATCTAATAATGAATTTTTCATCAAGACGATATCTGCCGAATCAATCGCAATATCGGTTCCCTGTCCAATGGCAACACCAATATCTGCACGCATCAAGGCTGGTGCATCATTGATACCATCTCCAACCATCATAACTTTACGCTGTTCACTTTGTAATCTTCGAATGACACTTTCTTTATCCGCCGGCAATACATCCGAGATCACTTCATCGATATGCAACCCTTGGGCAACCGCTTTAGCTGTTCTTTGATTATCTCCGGTCAACATAACAACATGAAGACCTTTTTGTTTGAATTCTTGAATAGCTGCCTTGCTGGTGTTACGAATCGTATCGGCAACCGCAATGATTCCAAGCGCTTCTGTTTTATCTGTAAAGATCAAAGGTGTCTTTCCTTCATCTGCCAGTTTTTCTATATCTTTTTCATTAAAGGAAATGCCATTTTCTTTGATAAAGACAGAATTCCCAGCAAAATATGTTTGCCCATCTATCTTTGCCTTGACTCCTTTTCCTCCAACAGCTTCAAATTCTTCAACACTCTTTAAAGAAAGTTGTTTTTGTTTTGCCTTGCTTAAGATAGCCAAAGCCAAAGGATGCTCGCTTCCCTGTTCAATCGATGCTGCTAAAGTAAGAAAAGCATCATCTGACATATCTTTATATTTGACAATATTTTGAATCGATGGTTTTCCTGAAGTGATCGTACCTGTTTTATCTAAAACGATCGTATCTACACTATGTAATGTTTCTAGACTTTGAGCTGATTTAATCAAGATACCCTGGCTGGCTGCTTTACCCGTCCCTACCATAATGGCTACCGGTGTAGCCAAGCCTAAAGCACAAGGACAGGAAATAACCAACACACTGATCGCATTAGATAGAGCAAATTCAAAACTTTGTCCTAATGCCAACCAGACGATTGCAGTTACAATGGCAATCCCAATAACGATCGGCACAAAGATTCCACTTACCTTATCAGCCAATCTGGCAATTGGAGCCTTAGAATTTCCAGCCTCATCCACAAGACGAATGATCTGTGCCAGGGTCGTATCATCACCAACTTTTAAAGCCTCAAATTTAAATGAACCATTTTGATTTAAGGTTGCGGAAATAACCATATCCCCCGGTTGTTTTTCAACTGGAATGCTTTCACCAGTAATAGTGGATTGATCTACATACCCAGTTCCTGAAATGATCTTTCCATCAACGGGAATCTTTTGGCCTGGTTTGATGACTACGATATCCCCCTGCATCACTTCTGATGCCGATACCAAGATCTCTTTTCCATCGCGAATGACCGTAGCACTTTTGGGTGCCAGATCAACCAACTTGCTTAAGGCATCCGTTGTTTTTGATTTGGATCTAGATTCTAAATATTTCCCAACACTGACCAATGTTACGATCATAGCTGCTGATTCAAAATATAAGGCATGCATCGCATGATGTACCATTTCCATATTTCCATAGCCAAAACCATATGCCATCCTATATACAGAATATAAACCATATACATATGAAGCTAACGAACCAATCGCAACCAATGAATCCATATTTGGCGCTCTTTTTAATAACGCTTTAAATCCATGCACAAAGAAATGATTCTGGATAAATAAGATAATTGTCGCTAGTAAAAGCTGGGTGATGCTGGAAATCATCGCATTTTCTTCGCCTGCCAAAATTGGGATCCCCATCATGGGCCCCATCGCAATCAACATCAAAGGTACCAGCAGGATCAAAGAATACACCAATCTTTGTTTGGCGTGTTTTTGTTCGTCCTGTACTCGCTTTTGACGATCATCCCACTCCTTTTTAAAACCTTCACTTTCTTTTTTCTTGCCCTTTGCGCTTGCACTATATCCAATATTTTCTACCGCTAAACTAATCTTGTCTTCATCCACCTTGTCTTCATCATATTCAACTTTCATAGAATTTGACAATAAGGATACATCGACATTTTTAACACCATCTAATTTTAATACACATTTTTCAACGTTAGCCTGACATGCTGCACATGTCATACCTCCAACATCAAACTGTTGCTCCTTCAAAAGCACCACCTTCTTTCTACTTCAGTTTTTTAATTAATTCCATGACCTCTGTCATTACTTCTGGATCATCAGCTTTGGCTTTATCTCGCACACAAGTTTCAAGATGATCTTTTAATACGATATATCCAACTGACTGCAGTGCACTCTCTACAGCCGAAATCTGTACCAGCACATCTCCACAATAGCGATTGTCATCTAACATTTTTTCTATCCCGTTTAATTGACCAATGATACGATGAATACGACTTTTTAAATTTCTTAATTCCTTTTCATCTCTTGGTTGATCTTTAAATCTACATTCCATATACCCATACCTCCTATACACATCTGCATTATATACCCCTTAATTGTATATAACAAGTAAAAAGACCGAAGAAATTTCTTCAGTCTTTATTTACAGATCATATCTCTTGAAATATCACTCAAACTCTTGGCACCACACATCTCCATGGCATCTTTTAATTCTAAACCAAGCTTATCTACTAGAGTCTGGATTCCTTCTTTGGATCCTCCATATACCGCATTGACAAATGGACGGGCAATAATGACTCCATCAGCTCCTAATGCAAGAGCCTTAAACACATCTGTTCCGCTGCGAATACCGCCATCAACCAAGATCTTCATATCCTGTCCAACGGCTTTTACGATATCTTCTAAGACATCTGCTGTAGCCGGACAGCTATCCAGTACTCGTCCACCATGATTGGAAACAACAATAGCACTGGCTCCTGCTTCTTTAGCCTTTAAAGCCCCTTTTACGGTCATGATTCCTTTTACAATGAACGGCACTGGTGTTTGATCAATAATTTCTTTAAGTTCTTCAACGCTCTTTCTTCCAGCTGGTGGAATAGAACCTTTTAAAAATGGTAAACCAGCTGCATCGATATCCATCGCAATCGCAAACGTTCCTGAGTCGATAGCCAGCTTTAATTTTCCCATATATACTTCTTTATTCCAAGGCTTGATCGTTGGAATTCCCATCCCTTCATTTTTCTTGATCGCAACCGTTATATCCTGCATGATCTTTGGATCTTTTCCATCTCCGCAAAACGCAACGATACCTGCTTCTTTGCAGCCTTCAACTAAAACATTATTATACTTTTCATCATCATAAAGATCTCCATAATGCAACTGCACAGCTCCCACCGGACCGGCAAAGAATGGATATTTAAATGTCTTCCCAAAGATTTCTAAACTTGTATCTGCTTCAATATTATCTACGATCGTATCCATATTTAAATAAATTTTCTGCCATGCATCGTAGTTGCGGATTGCTGTTTCACCAACACCTTTAGCTCCTGGACCAGGAATTTGGTTTCTACATGCCTTTCCATTACAAATAGGACAGCTTTTACAATATGGTCCCATGACTTCTCTTGATTTTTGTAACACCGTTTCATATGTCATAAAAAAAAACTCCTCCAAACATATCTATTATATAGTTTGGAGAAGATCACTTCCACTATAATTTAATATCCAAATTCATCAAGATCCTTCTCGACAAATTTCTTTCCATCAAATGCCATCATAGATTGAAATCCACACTCTTTGATCAATTCGAGAGATTCTTTATAGTTACAATCTAGTTTAAATCGATTGTGACAATCGCTGTTTAACAATATCTTTCCACCCTTTTGATGAATGTATTCCAACAATGTTTTATGTGGATAGGGACTCTTGCGATAACCACGGGCAATTGCCCCTGTATTCACTTCAAATATCTTATTAGCCTTGATCAACTCATCAATACATTCTTTGGCTAGTGCTAAATAGTCCAAGTTATCAAATCGAATAAAAGATTCATCTTCATTGAATTTGGTCAATAAATCGACGTGTCCTACGATATCCACTTCATCCATAGCAGCAATCTTTTTTACTTCTTCATAATAGACTTTGGCATATGTTAAAAAATCCCCACAAAACTCAACAATTTTCTCTGTTGTATTTTTATCCATATCTACTGCCAGATATTGATCCGCTACATTCACAAAATGAACACTTCCAATAATATAATCAAAAGGATCGTTCTTTTCAAAACGTTTTCCCAAGACATCCTGTTCTATTCCTAGATAAATAGAAATCTGATCTTTATACTTTTCTTTTGCCTGTTGTACGTCTTGGATGTATTTTTCCATTTCATCAAATGGCATGGAATATGTATCAATGCTGCAATAACCATGACCTGAAAATCCAAGCACATCAAAATTTCTGGAAATTGCCTCCTGAACCATTTCTTCGATCGTATCTTTTCCATCACAATACAGCGAATGAGTATGAAGATTTTGTTTGAACATAGAACCACCTCGTTGGTATTATCGCATGTTATGCTTAAATTTGCCTGTTAATTTTTATTAACTTTTAAGATCTTGTCAAGCCAGATAACACAACCGGTATAAATATCTTGATATGCCGTCTCAAAATCATCTGTATACCAAGGATCTGCCACATCTTTTCCATCCAGCAACTTATGAATTTTCTGTTTTGGATCTTCGCGAATGATATATTGAATATTTCGCATATTGTTTCGATCCATACAAAAGATATGATTCCATTCATCATATTCATTAGCTCTAATTTGTCTAGCTCTATGTCTTGCATATGGAATCTTTTTCTCACTTAACTTTCGCTTTGCACATGGATACATGTCATTTCCAATTTCTTCTGTACTTGTTGCGGCCGATTCAATTAAAAACTCATTTTCCAATCCTTTATCTTGAACCAGCTTTCTCAAAATAAACATAGCCATTGGACTTCGACAAATATTGCCATGACAGACAAATAATATTTTAATCATAAACGAAAACTCTCCTAAAATATCGTATTCTGCTTCAATTTGTCACAGTTTACCAACTATAAATTTTACTCTAAGATTGCTAAAATATCACAGATTGCGCAAAATGCAGCAAAACAGAGCAAGCTAAGGCAATCAAACGTAGTAAGAATTGAATTTTTTTACTACTGTGCTTATTTTATCATAGTTTTCTAGATTTAGAGAGTAAGGAATCATAGTAGTCATCCATTGTCGATGTCAAACTTAACATTAATCCTTGTTGAAAAGGATTTCCTGGCACATACTCCCACAAAACTGCCTGTTCAAATGCGCTGTGTAGCAACTTGTGAATATTCATCAGTATAGAAGAAGTGATTTTCGGATTAGACTGAAATGTACTATACAATACAGCAATTACCTTGGGACTAAACTCCGATAGCCGCATACTCCCTATGAACGGAACAATGTAATTCCGAATAAGACTTTCGTTTCTTGTATAGGTTGAACAAGTCCAGTGAATTCGACCATAAAATTTCACATATTCTTCCAGAAACTGCACCAGAGTTCCTTCCTTGTACTGTGCCCGCTCTTTCTCATACAGTTGAACCAAATTCAGTTGTTCCTTTCGATTGAGAGCAGTCTCATAGGAATGATAAGTCTCCCACTTTTGCTTCTTCTTTCCATCGCTATATATGGTGTACACCACACAAAAACTTTTATTTCGTTGAACAATTGATGCCATATTTAGTACCTCCTTATTGTTTTGTCGGTTTAAGTATATCATCCAAATGGTGTTCAAAATGAGACATTTTAAACATTATGATAGATAAATCCAATCATAGACAGGTGTACACAACAATTACATTATGTGTACATAAAGGATACTGAACATAATCATCTATTAATTTTTCACTGCTAAATTATTAGAATAACACTCACAAAATATTATACAAACACACTCTGAATTTTTTATTTATCTTCATGTAACAAAAGAGCGAAAGGAATATTTATACGTAGATGAGAAAAAATTTTTACACGAAAATTTAAATACACCTTATCATATTCACATATTTCTCCAATGAAAAAGAACAGTTTTTCGACTTATTCAGGTCGTGTAAGTCTCCTTACATTAATGACATTTAGCTTTGTGATTAGCTAATGTCTTGCCAGCTTTACTTTTTGCACTTTTACTTGATGAGTTACTTGCTAAAGTCTTTCCAGCTTTTCCGACTTTTCCACCGTGGTGTACTGCCATATTTTCAACCTCCTTTGCAAGATATTCTTGCCAAAGAAAAGTTCTTTTGTTATATTTAATTTGTGAGAATAAATATGTCAAGAAATCTTTTCTTTGACTCACTGCCAAGTCGAGCGCTTGGCAGTTTTTCTATGTAAAGAGTTTCCTCTATACATCTTTCTGTTGGTTTACCAGATACTCCGAAAAAGTGTTTGCTGGTAACTTACGTTTTTTGGCTAACATTTTATTCCAAATACAATTGCCCTCTGCTTCTGTTATCAGCTTTCTTTTCCATGCTTCTACTAAAATTTCTCCTGTATCTATATGCTTCAAATTGTACTTTTCTATATACGGAGCAATATCTTTGTAGTTGTTACTTGCAAGAATTCCATTATAGGCTTTAGCCAATGCAATTCCGCTCGCTTCACCACGACCAATACTCTTTTTCCCTTTTTCTGCACGTACAAGTTCAGTATACAATTTATATTCCTCGGTACCTGTATCAATTGTTTTCACAGATACATCCTTACTGCTAATCATTATATCTGCACGCTGCTTTATGTGGGGAATGCTTGGATTTGACAATTCATGATAAACAGGTTCTGGCAAAACAATTTTTCCTCCATAAAGTTCATGTAATATGTTAGTATCGTTAATCCACAAAAATGCAGATAAACAATCCGTGTCAAAAAACAAATCATCAGTCATTCAGATTAACTTCCTCCTCATCAAAATTGTATACTATATCTGCTCTATATGCATCCAACAAAAGTTCTTCTCTTTTCCCTTCGGAAATAAGTTCTTCTTCTGCCATCTTTTCAACTTTTCGAATATATTCACCTGTTGTGAAATACTGTTTATTTTTAGCTGTTGGAAAATATAATTCTTTACCATATCCCAACCTAGCAGCTTCTGTGGAAACTGTGATAGCTTTATATTCATCAGCAACATCATTACTGAGCAGCTTATCATATACTAATCGATGAAGCATTGCTTGATGGCTTACTTGAAAAAACTGTTCTGCATCGATTACTTTCTCGAGATTCCATTTTGTTTTATCATGCTCATATTCTAACAACGCATCGTATGGCATCAATAAATAACTTGCAAATTGATCTGCTTCTTTTTCTGAATTTGATTTGTCACCACTCATGCTCATATCACAAATTACTCGCTGCATATTTTCTTCATATAATACATGGTACAATTCATGTGCCAACGTAAACCTTTGTCTACCATAAGAGGTTGTCGAATTTATACATATAATAATATCTTCATTTTCTTTTGTACACATGCCACTTATTCGTGATGACATTGGATATCTAACTATCGTAATTTTTTTGTCTTTCCATCCATTAACGATAGCAAAAATATCAATTGGGGAATATCCATCCTCATTCCACATTCTTCGTGTTCTTAATGCTAACGAATTTAATTCCTGAGCTGTTCTCATAAATTTTAGTCTCCCATCATTTCATTCATATAACGAATGTCCATTACAATTTTATTGATTGCCGCTATACTTTCTAAATCTTCTGTTTGGATTCCATTAGAGCGAAACGCAAAATTTAATGGAATATAAGCATCATCTTCTCCCAGCAAATAAGTATCAGAACATCCAAACAAGTTACAAATTTTTTCAATTAGTGTAACATTTAAATTTCTCGTTCCATTTTCAAGTTTTGTAATCATTGTTTGATCTACATCTAAATAGTTAGCCAATTGTTCCTGTGTTATCTTACTTTCTTTTCTTAGTTGTTTTAATCGAATATTTTTTGTTGTGGCCTCCATTGTTATTCTCCTTTCAAAAAACACTTTTTGTGTTCACTTATATTATATGATAATCTTGTCATATTTTCAATATATATATTATTAATTTTTATGACATCCGCGTGATTTTATTTGACCTCATAGATAGTGTCAAGATTCGAACCTGTTGACAAATGCACTATGTGTCTAGGTTATAAATACAAAAAGTCCGTATTGCAAATATTATACTTACAATACGAACTTCTTCTAAATCAACGCAACTCTATTGTATCTGGTAATTCAAGATTATTGCTAAAGAAAATATATTCCTGGGCCTTTTTACTCATTCTAACACTATATGTCACATCCAAGTAACTACTCCTAAAATCTCGATATAACTCAGCAACAAGTGGACATATATCATACGTCACAATCCATTTCCTATTGCAATTGGATATTAACTGACTCACTTCTCTATGATCTACATCGGTAAAAGCGTTCTTATATAATTGCGCACCTTTCTTCACATAAGGCGGATCAAGATTTATAAACGTCTTATAATATCTTCTCAATTGTTGCGGTTGTAACAGTTCTTTTGCATCTTGATTCAATAGCACAATCTGCTCTCTCTTCTCAGCTATATTACGAATTTTATTTATCAAATTTTGACTATTATACCTCGCATCAATTTTATACGCTCCTCGCTGCTCCTGCCCTCCAATTATACCACCTTTAATTACTCCAGAAACATTCGTACGATTAAGGAAAAATGTTGAAAATCCTACATCTAACGAAATGTCTCCATTATGGTTCATGTAAATCTCTCTTTGTTTTTTCCACTCTTCAGTTGTAACCGGAGTCGTATTTATTAGCTCGCAAAAGGCATCTGTCTCGTATAAAATACTATACCAAAAAGAATATATTGCCGTATCATAATCATTTATTATGATACGTTTGACATCATTGTTCAAAAGCAACTTCAATGCCAAACCTGCACCCCCAGCAAATGGCTCCATATAAGTTTCACCAAGCATATTATTACATCTTAATAATTCTCTTACATAATTATAAAACTTAGTTTTTCCACCCGGATACCTTAACGGAGAATATGTACTTGGCATTTTGTCACCTCTTTTCTTCCCTTTATCGAACCATCCATAATTGAGGATTAATTCCGTAAAATTCTGCTACCTTTTTGAACATTATATTCAAATTCTTATAAAACTTGTTAATGGTATCTGAATTTTCTTCATCATGAACCCAGTGTTTAAACAACAACTCAAAAAATCTTTGGTGTTTAAGAAAAGTTTCTTTTCTTAATTCTCGTTCTACACCATGAGTACTCTTACCATTGGCTTTTAGATCTTCTAACGTACGTGGTATGTTATCAATATCATCCTTAATATTATCTCTAAAATGTACTTTACCGTAATTAAGCTCCAAAATTGTATCGGCAGTCCAAAACGACGAGTCATTGTCATATAAAGTCAATGCGTAATCCATAATAATCTTCTCTGGGGAATCTCCACCAGGTAAAGTTATCGTATATTTGTTTAAATCTCCTTTTTGATCTCCATCAAGTACACAAATAAATTTCATCGTTGTTTTTAATAAATATGAATCATTAAAAATTGATTTCAAATTATCCGCTCCAATATTGGCATCTACCAAATGGAAGAATCTTCTAACTTGTGAAAACTCCGGATACAATTCTTCAAAATAGTCAAACACTATTTTAATAAAAACCCTAGCCTCATTATCTTCTGTGAATAATGGAATTGCCTTGCTCAGATATATATCGTCCTTAGTTGCATCATACAAATACATTTTTATCTTATAAATGTCTGGCGCCTCCATCTTCACTACTGAAGTAATATTATCAATTAAATAAATAACATTATCTTTCTTTTTCAAAGCATATTCTATGATAGAAAGGCTATGCGTTGTAAAAACGACCTGAATTTTATAATCTGTCGAAAATGTTCTAAACAGGTCAAGCAACTTAAACTGCAATGACGGATGTAGGGTTGCATCAAATTCATCAATTAATAATACACTTTCAATATCATTTCTTGAATCAATACTTTCATAATAATATTTCAACGAAATTACTGCACTAATGATAATAAATAAGTTATCCTCTCCTGCAGAGATTGTATTCGAATCTATCCCTGGTTTATCACTTTCAAAATCCGCTCTTGTTTTTACATCCCCCATTTTTTGTGGTGATACTGCAGAAATATTTATTCCGGTTAGTCTTTGATATATTGTAGCAATTTCTTCTTGGTATTGTGCAGGTAAGTTTTTATTCAATTTTTTTACTGCATCTTCATTTTGAAATTCGCCAAATGGATATAAACGTGTTAATCCTAAATATATAACAGGGCAAAACGGGAGTTTTTCTGATGTTCCTTTCTTGTACCATGGTTTAACTGCATATCTACTACTAATCTTAGAATTATGCTTTCTAAAATCTAACGATGTATGTCCATAATAATCTACTGAAAATAATGTTCCTGAAATCCCATTAGCTGGATCGTTGTATGTTTTATCTCCTTTGGTAAGGGACTCAATTTTAGGATTTGTAATATTATTTATTTGTTTAATTATATCAAGACAGTTTTTATCAGAAATCCAATCACAGTTTTTTGTTACCGCCTGATAGGCATTACTAATCATATGTAATAATGAGGTTTTACACGTTCCATTTGTGCCCGAAATAATATTAATACCCGGCATCATATTTATTTCCATGTTTTCCAATTTTCGATATTTCGTGATATGAATTTTTTTGATCAAAACATTTTCCTCCGTATCGCATAAACTCCCATAATATATAAATATATCACGAAAAATGTCAATAAACAACTGCCCCTTCAATCACAATGTTTATTTATTATCAAAGAAAATCCCTGCTACAAAAACCTTGCATCAGGGACGAATAAATCTAAATTCTTACTTTAATTATCAAGATTTATTTTTTCTTCTATCAACCAGTGATTAAGACAATTTGCTACATTCTTCATCTGAAACACTTCACAATAAGGTTGAAATTTCTTTGCTATTTCTATAAGTCTTGCTTTATTCATTTCCTTACAATTAACCCCAATAAAAATTTTCCTTGGCAAGATGTCTAAATAATCCCCATAGAAACGTGGTACTAATGCTCTTATTTCTTTTTCGTGTTTCCAGCTCTTATGCTTACTTGTCAATGAAATGTATGCCATATGATTCAGTGCATTCAATTCACCAGACATATCAGCCTCACCCCTTCCTTCCTTTATTAAATCAAAGGTTCGATCAATTATATTTCCAATAATAGAATTTCCCGGAGCTCTTGTGTCGTCATATGAAACTGGATACATAAATTTTTTCACCTTATAATCAATCTTATATTCGACACAAAATCCCGAATGATTATTAGCATAATACGCCCACATAGGCATATTTTGTTCCTTTTCATCTGAATTACAAAAGCACCCTACACCTGCACTAGAATTGATTTGCTCAACAAAATCCTTAAACCACTTCGGATTCCAACCTTTATTTCTCAATTCTTTTTCATCAAATACAAATGCTTGTCCTTCAAACGGATCATTAAATCCTCCCAGACTTGACATATATACTTTTCCTTCTGCTAAAGTGCTTAGTCTTCTTTCATTCTTTTCTTCATTATCATCTAACCAATAATACTTATAAAGTACATCTGGAATAAATGAATTTTTATACTCTGTAGCTTCCTTTAATTTATCAGCAGCAATTAAATTTATGTAAAAATCATAATCCATCGCTAATCTCCTATTTTGTATCACTTAATTTCCTATTGTCATTTTTAAAGCACAGATTATTATTTTTATGATAATTTCTTCAGCGCAGTTGAAAATACTATTCATTTTCTGAATCCACTCTCACTGATTTTCGTCTTTCATTTACTCAGTTACAAACTCAGCTTTTTGCAGCTGTCTGATAATGACCTGTAATCTGTACTATGCCTGCTCATTTGTATTAGCAAGGTAAGTCCAAATCCGACAACTCAGCACCAAATCATTAAATAATACCGGATTATTCTCCCTTAAATATTCTCGATGCATACGTCCATACTTTCCAATAGGGCGTTCTTCACCCTGCAATTTTAAATCCGGTATATAATAATCTCCAACCAAAATATAATCCATTCTATTTTCAGTAGATTGTTCTTTCATTGCTTTGACCTCTTTCACAACATATTTATCATAGCCTGGCTTTCTCTGTCGTAAAAGTGTCGTAAATTCAAGTCGAATTTTAAAAGAATCCTTGATTTATAAAGGTTTTCAGTGCCCAACGCATCACCTGCCGTGACAGACAAATAATATTTTAATCATACACGAAAACTCTCCTAAAATATCGTATTCTGCTTCAATTTGTCACAGTTTGCCAACTATAAATTTTACTCTAAGATTGTTAAAAATATCACAGATTGCGCAAAATGCAGCAAAACAGAGCAAGCTAAGGCAATCAAACGTAGTAAGAATTGAATTTTTTTACTACTGTGCTTATTTTATCATAGTTTTCTAGATTTAGAGAGTAAGGAATCATAGTAGTCATCCATTGTCGATGTCAAGCTTAACATTAATCCTTGTTCCTTCAAATCAGCGAATACTCCCTTGCTTTTTATAAGTATTTGCTTGTATCACATTGCATAACAGTTTCTTAGGCCTACTCATGCCAACATAGGCGAGTTTGCGACAATAACAAAATAGATTTGAGCTTTCAATTTTACCTATACCACAATATAGAAGAATTTGATTTAGGGCTAATACTCCTTGCCTGACGTTAACATCTTGCTCTTATTTAATAATTATATTTATCGTAATTTCAAGACTTTTGATTCAATTTATTCACATAGATGTATAATTTTTATTAGAAGTCAACGAATCAAACATCACCACAAGCATTTCCTGCAGTGCTATCTAACTTCCCCATTTGGCATGCAATTTCTTTGCATAATAATAGAAGTATCCATAATCAATTGAAAAAACTCCTTCATTCAAAGGGCAGTTTCGCCATTTGAAATAGTATCTGTTACTCCTTGAGCTTCATTTCCTGACTGTTCCAAGAATCATTATTGTTTCATATATTTCATTCTGCAAATCATCTGCACACAGAAATACATCTTGCCTCTACTTAATAGGCAATCCTAAAATAATTCAAATACGTTTTATACTTATCCTGTGCTGTCAAGCAGGTATCTGTTAGATACCCTTTTTCATTATCCCATTCTTTTAACCCACGGTAATAAAACAGTTTCTGATTATCCTCGATAATGAATGGAACTATATTGTGTTTCAAGCATTCCTTAAACATGATCAATCTACCTACGCGACCATTTCCATCCTGAAAAGGATGAATTCGTTCAAATTTTACATGAAAATCCAAGATGTCTTCAAGTGTCTTTTCTTTTATTACGTTATATTCTTTCAATAACGTTTTCATCTTATCGGCAACTTCTTCAGGCAAAGCAGTATCCATGCCACCCACTTCATTAGGTATTTTCTTATACTCTCCCACTACAAACCAATCTTTTCTAGAATCGCTGGTTCCATTTTTCAAAGTCAGATGAAGTTTCTTAATAAACTTTTCACTTAAAATATCATCTGCATGATCTATGACCAGATCAATACAACAAAAATGATTTACAGTTTCAATTACATCATCTACATTAAGAACTTCATTCTCTACACCGACAGTATTGGTTTCAAAAATATATCTAGTCTGATTACGAGTCAAACGACTCCCTTCCATATGATTGGAGTTATACGTTAAATCAATTTGTGTCCTGTGGTAAATACCACCGGAATATTTTCCTTCTTTTTGTTCCCGTAAAATATCCAACAAAGTAAGCGTATGTCCTTTCTTTTTGTTGGAACGTTCTGGTTTTTCAGCATTCTCAGGAATGTTCCAAGTCTTTCCTGTAAGAAAAGCCCCCTGCACACGCCCATGAGCGCAATAATTTCTTACACTGCGTTCAGATATATTCCATTTTTTTGCTATTTCTGTTACCGAAAGATATCTCATATTTCCTCCATTCAACCATAAAGTTCAATCATTACCCTTTTTGTAAAATATCTTACAAGCCTTTTTATCGTTATAGTTGAATATTTAACATACAAAGGCAACAATGAATTCACATCATTTTCTAGGTTCACATAATCTTTATTGATTCATTCCACTATATCAAGTATATCATGCATCGGCAATATTTTAACATAAAATATATTTAAACGGTTGCATTTTTTTGCCGATAGAGGAAGCTTTATTCATTAGATTTCATCAAAAAAAAAGCCGCTTGATCATTTAAACGACTATATCTTATTTTGATAATTGATCTACAACTTCATCAATGATATTCATTGCGTTTAAAGTTCGAGGATATCCAATATAAGGCATACACTGTTCTACGATGCTATAAAGTTTTGCCTTATCATTTCCTGCCATGATATTTCCAGCTGTATGACCGCGAAGCTGATTTTCACATCCACCTTGGGCAAGAATAAAACAGAATGTGATCATTTCTCGTTCCCTATCATTTAAACCATTTCGAGTATAATAATCTCCAAAACAATTATCTGCTAACCATCGATTGACATTGCTTCTTAATTCTGGTGCATCTGTCTGTTGTTTTCTCATACCTGGGCAAAACAAGGAAACTTGTCTTTCCAATCCATCATGAAATCTTGTCTTCTCTGTCACATTTTTTTGTGAAGGCAATGGCAATGTAATCCCAAATTCTTCCATCACTTTATTTGTCGCAACTAGAAAATCATGAACACGTCCAATACCTAGGTAAGCTGTTGCCTGATAAACAGTTTCTTTGATCGCAACAGGATCTACCCCACTCTTTAAAGCAGCATGCAGCCACATGCTCTACATCTGCTATACTTACAGTAAATGCTTTATTAGTCATGATATTATCCGTAGTTTGATGATCACCTAAAGAGATAATGATTTGATCCATTCCAACAATACCACCCCAGGCTGCATTCATCGCATTCGCTTTTCCATGTTCATCATAACTTGCGATGATCATAACAGGTTGAGGAAACAAATAAGGTTTCGCTCCTAAGTTCTTTTTCATATAGAATTCCTCCTATTTCACAAATCAGACAATCAATGAGAATATTTAAAATTCTCACTTTTATATCGACCTAGTTAATCAAATTATAGAAATAGATCAATTTAGTGTACAATACCAATTTCGCAAACTAGTATAACTAAAATGCATACTAAAAAAGTCGAGATATTCTCGACTTATTTCAATTCCTCATAAAATGAGCTTAAGACTTTAGCAGATTGAATCAATTCTTCCTTTTCTTCCGGCAACAAACGAATTTCTACTGTTTCTTTAGCTCCACTACTATTTAAGATCGTAGGAACAGATAGATAGACTTGATCAATACCATATAAGCCTTCCACCAAAACGCTGACTGGTAAGATACGGTTTTCATTAAACAAGATTGATTTAACAATAGCTGTTGTTGAAGCGGCAATACCATAACAAGTATTCCCTTTTCTACTAAAGATTTCCCAACCAGCTGCTTTAGTTTGTTCTAATAATGTTTCTTTCGTTTCATTCTTTGTACGATCTGCATTATCGCTCATAACATCCGTTAAACTTTTTCCACCAATTGTCGAAGAAGACCAGGCAACCATTTCACTATCACCATGCTCTCCTAGAATAAATGTGTGAACACTTTTTGAATCTAGATCATACATCGATGCCAGGCTGCAGCATAATCTTGCGGTATCCAAAGCCGTTCCACTTCCTATAACCTGTTTTGCAGGAAGACCCGAAAACTTCCATACAAGATATGTCATGATATCAACTGGGTTTGAAACAACAATAAAGATTCCTGAAAAACCACTATCCATAACAGAAGAAACAATGCTCTTCATGATCTGAATACTTGGTTTTAACATTTCCAAACGATTGTTTGAATCTTTTGGCATTGGTGCACTTGCGGTAATGATTACGATGTCTGCATCTTTACATTCTTCATAATCCCCTGCATGAATCGTAATGTTTCGATTCATAAAATGAATCGCATGTTGCATATCCAATGCTTCTCCATATGCTTTTTCTTTATTTACATCAATCAAAACAATTTCTTCGCATAAGCCTTGATTGATAATGCTGTATGCCGTTGTAGAACCAACATTTCCAGCTCCTACAATGACAACTTTTGAATTTTTAAATTTCATGTTCTCCTCTTTCTAAGAATGTCATTCATCCTGAACACTGATCTTATTCTATCATCCTTCATACTATATAGCCAGCTAAGCGCCTGATTAGCGATCTATCGGTGTATAGTTAATTTCAGCTTCTTCATCCGTTGTTTCATTTGAAGTTTCATCAAGAAGTTCAGTTGTTTCCAATTCCTCATTTGTCTTATCTTCTGAATCATCTTCACTTATTTCCTTATCAATATCTGCAATACTATCTTCATCTGATTCGGTGATTATTATTTCAGGTTCCTGTATTGTTTGTGCAAAAACTATATTTCCACCTGAAGAAAAAGCCAAGCCGAATGCCAATACCAATGATAAACTTCTCTTTAATATCTCTCGTTTCATGAAATGGACTCCTTTCTTTATTTCATCCTACTGAGGCCTCCTTAAATGAAACTTAAAGAATCTTATACTAGCATAATGCTATATTAATAGAAAAAGCCGCATTTACTGCGGCCATATTTTACTGTATTATTTCAAACATTAAATATAGTTATTTTCGTTTAAATAAAGAAATGGAATTTATTACAATAGAAATAAAGGTACATACCCATAAGATTTTCGACATTGTAGGCACAATATCCATTAATGCTGAAAAATCTTCCTGAGCCACAAAATTTGCGGCATTCTGATAAAAAGCACATACCGTTAAAGCCGTGAAAGCTAAACTAATATATCCTAACCAGCCATGTTGATTTCTTATTACAATATTTAATACCATAAAAACAATAGCAACTAATCCTAATATGATCCACATAAAAATATCACCCATAAAACATGATACATGATAAAAAGAAAAAAGGCCATTAAATGACCTGTCAATCTCTGATAGATAAAACGTTATGAGGCTCAATGCCTACATATACTTTTTGCCCTTCTTCAAACAAGGCAAAACTTCTGAACAATACCTCGGAAGTAAAGAAAACATCTCCACAACGTAATGTATAACGCAATACATTTCCTCGAGAGATAAAGTTTTCAACTACAGCCTCAAAAGTATACATTCCATTATCCATAATTGGTTCTCCTTGAATTTGAACCGTTTCTGGACGGATTGCATAGAAACCATCATCAAACTTTTCCAAAGGTAACAAAATATTTAATTTTGACTTATCTAAAATATTGTAATGTCCAATAAATTCAGCCGCAAATTTAGAAACTGGATGTGTATACAAATCAACTGGTTTTCCACTTTGTTCAATAATGCCTTGATTCATCAAATGAATTCGATCGGACATGATCATCGCCTCATCTTGATCGTGAGTTACAAAGATCGTTGTGATTTTTAACTTCTTTTGAACATTCTTGATCTTTTCCTGAAGTTCACGTCTTAACTTTGCATCAATCGCACTTAATGGTTCATCTAGCAAAAGCACTTTAGGTTCCATTACTATAGCACGAGCAATGGCAACACGCTGCTGCTGACCACCAGATAACTGTGAAGGATAACTTTTTTCCTTACCTACAAGATCAACCATTTCAATAGCTTTTTTAACTTTTTCTGAAATTGTCAATTTATCCATTTTTGCTATCTTAAGACCAAAGGCAATATTCTCTTCTACATTCATATTCTGAAATAAAGAATACTGTTGGAACACCATTCCAATACCACGTTTTTGTACTGGTAAGTTGGTAATATCTTCACCATCTAAGATGATCTTTCCTGAACTAATTTGTTCAAGTCCAGCTAATGAACGTAGAAGCGTTGATTTTCCACAACCACTTGGTCCCAACAAAGTAACCAATTCACCTTTTTCTACATCAAGATCAATATTCTTTAAAACTTGATTGACTCCATCATAGCTTTTACAAATTCCTCTAAATTCAATATATGCCATTATGACTTCCTCCCTTTTGTCGCCTGTTTATTCTGAATTGTCAATGTTAAAGTTGAAATAATCAAAGTCGTAATAAACAAGATTACGATGATTGCACTGGATGTCTGTCCAGATTTAGACATTGTTTGATACAAGTAAATTCCAGCTGTTCTGAATGAACTTCCGGCAATCATATTTACAACGACAAAATCTGCAAACAGCATCGTAAAAGCTAACATCATCGTTGATATGATACCTCTTTTCATCTGAGGAATAACAATTGTAAAAAATGCATGTAGTTTCGAGCAGCCCAGTACTTGAGCCGCTTCAATCACACATCGAACATTTAAAGCTCCGATAGTATTTTTTAGCCCTCTAAATATATAAGGCAAAATAATAATGCAATATGCTCCTACTAAAAGAAATACACGATTTGATAAAAACCCAGGTTTTCCTGAATAAAGAGAGATTACGCCCGCAGCTAAAATTACACCTTGAATTGCATATGGAATATTGCATAATATTTCAATATACTTTTCTAATTTTGGAATATATAGTGTTATGACATACAGCACTAATAGAATAGAAATAGTACAAATTACAACAGGAACAAACGATATTACGATTGATCTCAACAGTGAATTAATGAAAGCTCCATCAGAAAAGATTCCTGCATAAAAGCTAAGCGTAAATCCTGTTGGAAGAATATCCATCCACTCGGTAAATACAGAATAGAAAAAAGTTAATGCCAAAGGAAGAATCAAAAATGCAGCAATCAAGAATAATATGATCCCGTCCCAAATATGTGTTTTTACTTTCATGCCATGCCTCCTCCAGCTCGTTTCTGTAATTTATTTGTAATCAAAATTGAAAGTACCATCAATGCCATCATAACTAAAGATAAGGCACATCCAAATTCCTGATTCTGGACAACTTCACCAACATATTGTTGTGAAATTCGAATTGGTAACAAAGCAATATTATTGCTTAAAAGAGCATAAGCTGTACCATATGCCGCTAAGGAATTGGCAAATAAAACAGAGAATGTACCTAAGATACTAGGCAATAATGATGGAATAGCAACTTTAAACCAATAATGGAAACTATTCCCTCCTAAAAGACCAACTGCCTCTCTCCATTCTTTTTTTAATCCACCAAAAATTGGTAACATTAATAAGGTTGCCAACGGAATTTGGAAATAAATATATGTCAACAACAACCCATTGATCGTATACAAATCAAAATCTGCCAAAAAACTGATTCCATAGTTTTTCCCAATCAAGGTCAAGATACCTACATTTCCTAACAAGATCATAAATGCAAATGCCAAAGGTACCCCAGCAAAATTACTTGTAATATTTAATACACTGGTAAAAATATTACGAACTTTAGCACTAGCTGCATTAGCAGCTTTAGCGCCTAAAAATGCAATAATAATACCTGCTAAAGCAGAAAAAATGGAAATCCATAAAGAGTTAAAAATAGATTGCTGATATAGTCTTGTCGTAAAGATCTTTACAAAATGCTCTAAAGTAAAACCATTTCCTCCTGTTTTTGAAAAACTTTCAATCACAATATTGGCAAGTGGTAATATTTCGAATAAAAACGCAATTAAAAAGAAAGGAAGTAAACCTATCAAATACATTTTATTTCCTTTTAAAGACTTATTCATTAAAAGCGACCTCCAATCCTTTCATCCGTTTTGTTGGTTTTAATCCTAACAATTTGCACAATAATGGTGCCATCTGTAAAGTCGTTAATTCTTTTTCATGATATCCGCAGACGACATCATTACTGATAATATAAAGTGCAGTTTTTCTTTGTTCATCACTGTTTCCGCCATGATATCCATTCTGGCTCATACCATGGTCTGCACCTACTACTACGTTATATCCAGCTTCGATCCATTTTGGGATATAGGTTGAAAGCTGTTTATCATTATCCATTACTGTCTTGGCATATTCTTTAGAACCCGAACCAAATCTATGTCCTGCATCGTCAATGCTCATTGGATGGATGAATACAAAATCATAGTTTTCTTTTTCCATAAAGCTGGAAGAAAGTGAATAAAGATGATTATCTGGGAAAACATCTTCATAGTAAAAAAAGCCTTGGTCTATGCAGGAACTTGAATCGTTGTGATATACATCTTTCGCTTTATCAAAAGGAGCCGATATATACAATTCACTGATCCAATAATATGCTAAAGTAAGACTTTTTTTATGGGCTTCATGAAGCATTTTGAACAAATGCTGTTGGTTCGATAAACGACAAATACCATTGTTCACAATACCGTGTTCATATGCTTCCAAGCCGGTAAAGATTGTTTCATACATAGGGCGGGAAGCACTAGGAAGTTCTCCCAGCACTTCATATTTTGCCGCTCTTTGTTTTTCACATAGATGTTCTAAATATCCTAAATGTTCTTTTGCGTATTCACTTTGTAACCCATCCAACAAAACAAACACTGTTTTATTGTGCATAAGCTACTACTTCTTCCTGCCAAGATGTTGCAAGATCAGCTACAGCAGCATCCCAAGCTTCTTGATCTTCAATAAAACGGGCATTTGTATACTGTTCATCTGGTAATAACTGTGACTGTACTTCTTCTGGTAAAACAACATCATCACGAATTGGTCGAGCGAATCCTTTGGCAAGATTGATCTGTCCTTCATCAGACAAAATATATTCTCTTGATGCAGCAGCTGCATATGGACGTTTTGTATAAGCGTTGATAATCGTGCAATATCCACTCTGGATGGCTCCATCCGTTGGCACGGATACTTCAAAGTTTGCATCTGGGTTGTTTGCTTGAATCTGAGAACGATAACCCAAAGAGTTATAATCCCATAACACTGCTACTTCAATTTCACCTTTTTCAAGACGAGCCACACTTGTATCACCCATGTCTAAACGACCTTCTTCAGCCAATGTTTTAAAGAAATCTAGCCCTGGCTGGATATCGCTTTCGCTTCCGCCAAATGCGATTGCAGCACTTAATAGGGCACTTTGAGCCTGTGTAGCTACAGAAACATCACCAATTGTCACTGTATAGTCACCATCAAGTACATCTTGCCAACTTGTAGGTGCTGTATCAACAAGATCTGTATTGGTGATAAATGTAATCGTTCCATAATATCCAATGATCCAATCACCATCATCATCCTTAGCCCAATCTGGAATTGAATCCCAATAAGATGTTTTATATGGAAGTGTAACACCTTGTTCTTCCGCTACTGGTCCAAATGACTGACCAACATCTCCAATATCTTTTGTTGCGTCGTTTGCTTCATTAGCAAATAATGCTAATTCCTCAGCACTTGACATGTCTGTATCTGTATGTTTAATTCCGTATGTTTCTTCAATTTCTGTCCAAGTTTCTCCCCAGTTTGCCCATGTATCTGGCATACCAACTGAGTTTACTTCTCCATCTTCTGAAGCTTTTTGAGCTATTTCTTCAAATGTCATAGAATTAAGATCGACTGTATTTGCTGCGCTTTCTTCTGCACATCCTGTAAGACATCCACATGCTACCAAAGCACAAAGACCAGCCTTCAATAGTTTACTTTTCATCCTTGATTTCTCCTCCTAAGTACACTTAAAAATATAGAGCCTGCATGTTAAAAAACCATTACTCAAAAGTTAAATCAACGTTAATTGTCAAAACAAAAATCAAATAAAATTTACATATTCATTCAAATGAAAAATCAAGTTTAAAAGATTGAAAAATTCTATATCTTTTTATAAGTATGCTATAATAGCGTCATGCTAAATTTTAAACAAAAACTATTGATTTATTTCACCGCCTTATCCGCTGGTGCTCTATTGATATCCAATCTTTGCGCAGTTAAACTGTGGAATTTTTTTGATATCGCTGTTGATGGCGGCGTCATCTTATTTCCATTCACTTACATATTAGGTGACTTAACAATCGAATTTTATGGTCAAAAAATTTCTAAAAACATCATTTTTTCAAGTTTTCTGATCAATATCATAGCTATCCTTATATTTTATATCGTCATTGCCTTACCACCCTATCCAGGTTGGAGCCTACAGAACTCTTTTCAAAACGTATTAGGGTTCACGCCAAGGATCATTCTTGGCTCTTTGATAGCCTTTGTCTTATCCAATCTGCTTAATAATTATATTTTTACTCAACTTAAACAAAGAAAAGGCATCTTTGAAAGAGTATTTATAGCCCGTGCTTTAGGTTCCAGCGCCTTTGCCCATTTAATTGACTCTTTTATTTTTGAGACCATTGCCTTTTTAGGTGTATTATCATTCAATGAATTCTTGATACAAGCTGGATTTGCATATATATTAGGATTAGTATTAGAAATCGTTTTATCACCAATTGAAATGATCATTCAAAAACACTTGGAAGGAAAGATAACACATGAATCATAACTATCAAAGCAACAATACATTTAGTTTCGAAATCACAAAACGCATTCCTGGACAACTCGGAAGAGCTGGCATCATTCATACACCACATGGCGATATCAAGACACCTGCTTTTATGTGTGTAGGAACCTATGGAGAAGTTCGTTTCATGTCCATGGAAGATCTTCATGCCATCAATGCTCAAGCCATGTTATCTAATGGATATCATTTAAGAAATATATCTCCTGAAATCGCTCAAAAAGGGGGTTTAGCAGCCTGGTCGGGATGGAATGGACCCACACTAACCGATTCTGGCGGGTTTCAAGTCATGTCATTGGGCTCTGGTATGGGCAAGGTTGTCAGCATGGACCGTGAAAAAGAAGTTACCAATACCGATCCAAAAGAAAGACTTGCTCATGTCAGTGAAGATGGTGTTGAATTCTTTGATCCCTTCACCAATCAAAAAGATTTCATTGGTCCAGAAGAATCCATGCAGATCCAATGTCGTATTGGAGCTGATATCCATATGGCCTATGATGAATTAACTTCTTTAGCAGATAGTTATGAATACAATGTTGAGGCCTTGGCAAGAACGGAAAGATGGGCCCTTCGTAGTCTTGAAGAACATAAAAAACACCATATGGATCTAGGCTATTATCAAGCGCTTTATGGCGTTATCCAAGGTGGAAGATGGGAAGATCTACGACGTTCTACCTGTAAAAAATTCGCTAAGATGGATTTTGATGGATACGGATTAGGTGGAGCCTTCTTAAAGGAAAGTCTTGGAGAAATCTTAAAATGGTGTAATGAAGAATTACCTGAACATAAACCAAGACACTTATTAGGCTTATCTAGACCGGATGATATCTTGATTGGTGCCCAAAATGGAGCTGATACATTTGACTGTGTTGCCCCATCCAGAGAAGCAAGACATGGAAGAATTTATACTCGTCACGGTAACATTAGTATCAAAAAATTTACTGACAGCGAGGAGCCATTAGATATTGGATGTGATTGTCCAACCTGCCAAGCTGGATGGACAAAGAAAAGACTTCGCGAGCTTTTAAAATCCGAAAATAAAGAAGACAAATATCTATACTTTAATCTGGCTACTGCACACAACCTTCGATTTATTATTCGTTTAACTGAAGAGATTCATCAAGCAATCTTGGAAGAACGTTTTGAAGAATACAAGAATAAATTCTTAAAAGATTTTTACAGACAATAATATTTCTTTCTTATTTGCCCATTTTCTTTATTTAGAAACTAAAACTTATCTGCTCACAAAAAAACAGAAACTGTATCAACAATTCCTGTTTTTTTATTATTCTTAGAGGAACATCCATGTAAATTCTTCACTAAATATAGTCCTTTGATATTCTAATTCTCTTTATGCTTTGTATATAACCATTCAACGATTAAATATCAAGTAAAATAATTTCCTTATATCTTGAAAGATAAGATTTTTAAACCGTGTTACTTACTTTTTCTTTTTAAGCATAGAAAGGATTCCTGCGCCAATAACTGAAGAACCAATTAAAGAAGAGAACAATCCAATTTCTAAACCAACACCGGTATTTGTACCTTTTGCTTTCTTTGTATCAGTCGTTGATTTCTTTGATTCTTCTTTCTTATTACCATTTTGGTCACTGGAAGGTTTAGATTCTTCTTTAGCGTTTACAGTCACTTTGATTGTCTTTGTACAAGAAGCACCCTGAACATCTTCTACATAATATATTAGTGAATAAATACCTGGTTTTTCTACATTAACTGTGTTTTCGAGAACTTTAATTTGATCTGTTAAATCTCCATCTTCATTATCTGAAGCTTGTACATTTTTCATTGGATCAAATTGATCTCCTACAGTTAATATGACATCTTCAGCAATAATAGAAGGGACTGTATTTGTGATTGGAGTAACATCTGTATAGTATGAGTATGTATATCCACCATTCTTCAGTGCGGTTTCTGTCGTGCTGCCTTCTTTGACATAAATTTTATCAAAACCTCTTAAAGCATTTGTACCTAAGCTAATAATATTACTAGGTAAGCGGATTTCATTTAATGAAGGACAACTGTTAAATGCATTTGGCCCAATATAAGTTAAGCTTTCAGGCAATGTCACTGAACTAAGTTCTTTACAGCTATTAAAAGCTTCACGTCCTATCGATGTTACGCCCTCTGGAACATTCAATTCTGTAATTGCCGTTCCCCAGAACGCACGTTCTCCTATCGTCTTCAGCGTTGATGGAAGTTTGATATTCGCCAAGTTATCATTTCCGTTGAATGCTTGTTTCCCTATTGTAGTAACTCCTTCTGGAATTACGACACTTGTCATATTGTCATCCATCCAGAAACTCATTGGACCGATTTCAGTTACTGGCTTCCCGGCGATCGTTGATGGAATTACGATTTCTGTATCTGTTCCTAGGTAGTCTTCAATTGTTACATTTCCATCTGTGACAGTGTAAACATAGTCACCTTCTACACCTTCCACATGAATTGTACATGTATCAAATGCCGGTTCTGTAGCACCCGGTGCTACACCGACAGATGTTCCGGTAATAACGGCTGTTCCTTCACCAACTGCCGTAACCAGACCATTCTCATCTACAGTAGCAACCGTTTCGTTATCTGTTGACCAAATCAAATCCTTATTTGTTGGGTTTCCTGAATAAGAATTTAAACGTAGCTGGAAAGTTTCTCCTTGAGTCAAAGTCTTTTCATCTTCGTTCAATCCAATCGTTGTTGGATAAATTTCTGAATTTATTATTTGATATGAAATGTTTCTTTCATCCAATAAGTCTGCTGTTGCACTTCCTTCATTTACTTGTATAGTTACGGTTTTTTCAAAACTTGTCGAAGTAATTGACTGTAGATTATCTGGTAATTTTATAGTTGTTAAAGATGTGCAATCTGCAAACGCATTCGAACCAATAGTTTTTAAAGATTTTGGCAGAGTTACATTCACTAATGATTCACAATCATTAAATGCATCTGTTGAGATCTGAGTAACTCCTTCTGGAATTACTACATCGACAAGTGATTCGCACATACTGAATGCACCTTGCCCAATAACTGAAATTGTTGATGGTAGCGTCAGTTGTGTCAATGAACGATTAGCGCGAAATGCATTTTTCCCCAGTGTTGTCACACCTTCTGGAATTACTACAGAGGCGAATTTTTTACTTGTGAATGCATTATCCTGTATTTTTGTCACTTGTTTTCCATGAATAGTGGCAGGTATTTGAATTGAGGTTTCGCTTCCTGAATAACCGGTGATTGTTATTTCATTATTCTCTACATTATATTTAAAGCCTTCATACAAGCCAGTAACTGTTACTGTACATGAAGCAGATGCCGGCTCTTCCTGTCCGTTATTTTTACCTACGCTAGTTGCCGTTACAATAGCTGTACCCGCACCTGTAGCAGTTACTGTACCATCTTCACTTACTTTCGCAACATTCTCATCACTTGTAGTCCAGATCAGTTCTTTGTTTGTTGGAGACCCTCCATATCCAACGGATAGCTTCTCAGACTCTCCTTCATCAAGCTTTTTTGTACTTGCAAGGGTAAGTCTAGTCGGATATGTCTCTTCTGCTGCTTCATCACTAACATAAACCATACAAGAAGCACTTACAGACGGATTTCCGACTACCGTAGCTGTGATAATAGCTTCTCCATTTCTCAAAGCTACGATTTTCCCATTTGCATTAACAGAAACTATTTCAGGATTACTTGAAGACCACGAAATTCCAGTATTCTTGTCCCAGTTTTGAGCCCCTGACCAGCTAACCACTCTGATATCCTTCTCATCACCTATTCCTAGATTCAACAAAGTATTATCAATGGTTATGCCAGTTGGATAAACAACTTCATCATTTTGTTGCACAGTTACATTTTCAGTTTCTTGAGTTGCATCAGCCGTTGGAACCACTTCCGAAACAGAGCTTTCTTTACTTGCAAATTGAGCTTCTTCACTAACAATATCTGTTTCATCAACTTCATAAGCATTGATTCTCTGCTGCATATTTGGAACAACTGTACTTACAGCAATCAATCCAGCACAAACAACTTTCGAATATTTACTTGTTTTCATACGTTTTACATAGTGTGATTTTGTACCTAGTACTATGTAATTCCCTCCTATTCTTTTACAATTCCAATTATATTCACCAGAATAAAAGTAACAATTAGATGAAATTCACATTAACAAACATTTTACGAAATATGACACATGTCTTAATATACTTTAAGAATTTCTATTGAATCAAAAAATAATGTAGAATATATCGTTAATTTGAACTATCATTAACATTCTATTGTTAAACCATGAATGTTCAACGATAAAAAAATACTCCAACCACTTTTTCTTGACTTAAAACATTATTCAAAGAGCCATTGAATATAAATATAAACCGCGAAAAAATTATGAGGGAAAACCATATAAAAAAAGAGAATAAATGTAAGAATTCTATGTTCTTTGGTAAAAATCATTAAGATAATCTTATAAAAGTTACTGTTTTGTTCTTTTAACTTTTGAAAAAAAACCTCTGAAAAATCAGAGGCTTTAGTTTAATGAATCTAAGATATCTTTCATCTTTTTGGCCAGACCTTTAATTTTGTCTAGTGAAAGAGAACATACCGCAACACGAATTCCTTTGTTTACTTTTACCGTATAAATATGATTTGCCATCAAAGCTTCATGGTATTTATCACGAGTTTCATTATCCATTGACAATGTGACAAAGAATCCTTCTTTATATGGATAGTGTTTTAAACCAACTTCATTGGCTTCTTTGACAAAGATATCGCTTCTTTCTTTTAATAGATTTACATAATAATTTCTTTCCTTATTATATTCATCCAAATGATTTTCTAATACATCAACAAACATAGCCATAGCCCCATTGTTAATATTTGACCAGGTTGCTCTAGCTTCCTTTTCAAATACGATCTTGATCTCCTGCACGATTTCTTCTTGTTGTGCCATGATGATGGCCGCTCCACAGCGTAGACCATAACTTGTCATAGACTTAGACAAACTAAACGCAACGATGACAGCCATGTTATCGCTAATTCCATCAAATACAGAATAATACTCTTTCGCCTTTGCCTGTCCATACGCAAAATCGATATACGCAATATCATTTAACAACACAACTTTATGCGTTTTTGAACACTCATTTAAGAAATCAACAACTTCTTTCCATTCTTCCTTTGTCAAAGAATAACCAGTTGGATTATGGCAAGGATCATTGATGATCATGACAAGTTTATCCTGTACTTCCATGACCTTCTTACAAGTTTCTTTAAAAGACGTTAAGTTAAAATGATCTCCTTCAAATAAAGAGTAGTTTTCTACCTTTAAATTATGCATTTGCGCCATCAAAGCATAAGAACCCCAGGCAATTTCAGGCAAAATAATTGTCTGTCCTTCTTCTAAGCACTCATTGACAACCATGCCAACTGCACCGGTTCCTCCCGGAGTCGCAATAACTTCATGATATAGTTTTGAATTTCCATCCAAGACCCAGTCATAAACAGCTTTTTGAAAATCGGGATTTCCCGTAAAGCTTGTCGCATATTTGGCAAGCACTCGATTATCCTGCTTTTTTAAAGATTCAAAAACAGTATCTAAGGCAACTAACTTACCATCCTCACTATAAAGAGAACCTATTGTCGCATCGACAACATTTTCTGCACCCACTTCTTCTTTAGCTTTTTTAGCCTTGTCTACGATTACAAATACAGTATCTACGATTGGTGTCTTATTTACACTTTCCTTTGTAAAACTCATCTTAATCATCCTTTCCTTTTAACGAATATGTTCCTAAATATTTTACACTCTGTGTCACCTTTTTAATATCTTTTAAACATTCTCGTGTATTTTTCATCTCAAGATTTCCATCCATTTCAATAAAAAAGAAATATTCAAATGGTCGATTTTTGATAGGTCTTGACTGAATGCTTTGCATATTTAAACCATGCTGGGCAATCGTTTCAATGATACGAGCTAAAGCCCCACTTTGATGCTTGACAATCAAACATACGCTAAAACGATTCCCTTGTGTCTGTGGTTCTAATCCAATCACAATAAAACGAGTCGTATTCGAAATATTTTCTTCAATATTTTCTGCCAGGATCTTTAATCCATAAAGATCTGCATTTTCCTTGGCTCCGATTGCCGCCTTGCTCACATCATTTTGACTTGCTACATATTGAGCCGCCATAGCTGTATTAGGATAAGCTACAGTCTGAACATTCAACCCTTTTAAAAATACCTTGGATTGTGCTAAAGCCTGATCTTTAGAATAAACCCATTCCACATCTTTTAGTGTAGCATTTTCGACCCCTAACAAACATTGTTCTACTCTTTGATCGACCACCTGCTGTATATAAACTGGATATTCCAATAAAGCATCTAAAACTTCTCCAACAAGACCAGAATTGGTGTTTTCAAAAGGGATAATCCCATATTGAGCATCTTTATTTACGACCGCCTTAAAAACATCTTCAAAATTTGTATAATTCAATTTTTTCTCGGCCGGAAACATACGACTGGCAACAATTTGAGAAAACGCTCCTTTCACCCCGGCATACGCAACAACATCGCTTGACAATAAAGTTTGTTGAAAATCGCGGGAATTGCTCATGACTTTTTTCATAAAGTCAATGTATGAATCGACATATTCTTTATTTTGAATATACTTCTGATTCTTTTCTATGATCGCATCTTCCCTGCCTGCATCCAAGATAGGAAGAGCATTTGCTTTTTTATACTCCAATACTTCTTTGACTGCATCTAAGCGTTTTTCATAGAGTCTGGCAATTTCTTTATCGACGCTATCAATTTCTAATCTAGCTTTTTCAATTTGATTCATTTTGTCATCTCCATGCGTATATAATACCATAAGAAACAGGTTTTCATCCGGTTTTCTGAAAATTTTTTCTTTTCGTGCTATTATAGTTCTATATCTAAAGGAGATCATCTATTATGCAATTAAATGTGAATTTAAAAGACTGCGCATATCCAATCACGATTCAACGAAATGCGCTTAACAATATTCAAGAAACGATCCAAACCAATCGTAAGGTCATGATCATCACAGACAGCGGTGTTCCTCAAAAATGGATCGATATCGTATCCAGTCAATGTTTAGATTCTTTTATCGTAACGATTCCAAATGGTGAACAATCAAAATGTTTTAAACAATATGAAGAATTATTGCTGGAAGCTATTGAACATGAAATGACTCGAAAAGACGCCATCATTGCCTTAGGTGGCGGAGTTGTTGGTGATTTAGCTGGATTTGTAGCCGCTACATATATGCGCGGTATTGATTTCTATAATATTCCTACAACATTACTCAGTCAGGTGGATTCAAGTGTAGGTGGTAAAGTCGCTATTGATGCTGGAAACTATAAAAATATCGTTGGCGCTTTCTGGCAGCCTAAAGCTGTCATCATCGACCCTAATGTGCTTTCAACCTTACCACAAAGACATATAAATAACGGACTGGTTGAAGCTTTAAAAACTGGATTGATCCAGGACAAAGAACTGGTTGAACTATTCAAACAAGATGATTTAGATATCGATCAAATTATCTATCGTTCAATCAATGTAAAAAGAAAAGTAGTTGAACAAGATGAAAGAGAATCCAGCCTTAGAAAGATATTAAATTTCGGACATACGATCGGGCATGCCATCGAAGGAGCCTATGGTTTGGATACTTATCTACATGGAGAATGTGTTGCGATGGGAATGTTATTCTTTATCGACAATAAAGAACTAAAAGAAGATGTATTAAAAATCTATGAAAAACTACATCTTCCTAAAGTACCCGATTATGATGTTGATACATTGATGAACTTTATTCAACATGATAAAAAAAGCAGCTCTTCATCCATAACGATCGTACTTGTCAAACAGGCAGGTACCTATGAATTACAGGAAGTATCGTATGATACTATCAAAACATACTTAGAAAGAGGACCTTATGAAAAATAACTTTGGAACAAATATATCCATGACGATCTTTGGGGAAAGTCATGGTCCCTGCATAGGAATCACCTTGGATGGACTTCCCGCTGGATTTAAGATCAATCTTGAAAGAATAAAAGAAGACATGGAAAAGCGAAAGGCAAAAGGAAGCATATCCACACAACGCCATGAAGACGATGAAGTTGAAATTGTCTCAGGATTTTTTAATGGATATACGACCGGAACCGCTTTAACGATCTTAATCCAGAATAAAAATACCCAGTCAAAAGACTATTCCGATATTCAATATCGCCTGCGACCTGGACACGCAGATTTTAGTGCATATGAAAAATACCATGGCTTTCAAGATTATCGCGGAGGTGGACATTTCTCAGGAAGATTAACAGCTCCTATTGTAGCGGCCGGTAGTATTTGTCGACAAATCTTAGAAACAAAAAACATATTAATTGGCTCACACATTGAGCAACTTTATGCTTTGTATGATGCTCCTTTTTCAAATAACATTGATGAATTAAAAAAACAAATCCAAGCCTTAAACAAAAAAGAATTTTCAACCTTAGATGAACAAGTAGCTCAAAACATGGAACAAGCCATCCTGGAAGCTAAAAATGAGCAGGATTCCATTGGAGGGATCCTTGAAAGTGCCATCATTAATCTTCCAGCTGGAATTGGTGAGCCTTTCTTTGATTCCATCGAAAGCATCCTGGCCCATCTATTATTCAGCATTCCAGCAGTAAAAGGCGTTTCTTTTGGAGCTGGTTTTCAAATGGCTTCTAAAAAAGGCAGCGAAGCCAATGATGCCTTTATCATGAATGATATCATTCAAACAAAGACCAACAATAATGGTGGAATCAATGGTGGTATCTCGAATGGAATGCCTATCATCATTCACACTTGTATCAAACCTACACCATCCATATATAAAACTCAAAAGACGGTGGATTACAAGACTAAAGAAAGCCAAACATTAAATATAAAAGGAAGACACGACCCATGTATCCTTCATAGAGCTCGTATTGTCGTTGACTCCATGATTGCCTTTGGCATTTTAGATCTATTGATGTCTAGCAATGCCAATAATATCTTAGAAAAGGAGATCCAACATGAAAGTTAAGATCACACCATCTAAAGTAAGTGGAACCATAGCCATTCCCGCCAGCAAATCCATCAGTCATCGTGCGATTATCTGTGCATCTTTAGCACAGGGAAAATCAACAATTACAAATTTAACATTTTCCAAAGATATTGAAGCTACGATCAGCTGTATGAGATCCTTTGGAGCTAAGATTGAAGTACAGAAAAACAGCTGTATCATTGAAGGCTGTAATTTATTTGATTTACAAGATGGAATTTGCTGCGACTGTAACGAATCAGGATCTACCCTGCGCTTTTTAATTCCAGCAGGTGCTTTATCCAATAAGAAAGTTACATATCTAGGAAAAGGCAGATTATTAGAAAGGCCTATGGGAATCTATCAAAAAATATTTGATGAGCAAAAGCTGTTATTTGAACAATCACAAGATGCAATCCGAATTCAAGGGAAACTGCAGTCTGGTCATTATCAAATCGACGGAAACATTTCCAGCCAGTTTATCAGTGGCCTGCTCTTTGTTCTTCCTCTTTTAGATTCAGACAGTACGCTTACAATTAATGAACCCTATGAATCAAGATCTTATGTTGATCTAACGCTGGATATGTTGAAATGCTTCGGCATTGAGATCAAACAAGATAAAAATACTTACTATATCAAAGGAAACCAGAAATATATCGCTCATGATGTAAAGATCGAAGGAGATTATTCTCAAATGGCATTCTTTGGTGTTCTTGCAGGCTTGAACAGCTCTTTGACCTGCTCAAACATGAACTTAAATTCTGTTCAAGGTGACAAGGCCATCCTTGATATCTTAGCCAGTGCTGGATGTAGTATTAATTCTAAAAAAGACTTTATTACGATTCATCCATCAAAGTTGCAACCAAAAACTATTGATCTATCCGATTGTCCAGATCTTGGACCTATTTTATGTGTACTAGCCAGCTATTGTGAGCAAACAACAACGATCATTAATGCACAAAGGCTTCGCATGAAAGAAAGCGACCGTATCGAAGCTATGGAAGTAGAACTTAAAAAATGGAATGTCGATATTCAAACTACTTTTGATACAATTACGATCCATGGAAAGAGTGGATATGCCTTAGATGATATTCCAATCATTGATTCACATAACGATCATCGTATCGTAATGGCTATGTGTGTATTTGGTTTATGTGCCAATACACCATGTATAATTGAAAATGCGCAGGCCATCACAAAATCATATCCAGATTTCTTTGAAGATATCCAACGTATTGGCGGAAAGGTAGAAATTTTATGAATATAGGTATTATCGGACTAGGTTTAATGGGTGCCAGCTTTGCGAAAAGACTCAGTCCTCAAAAAGATAAAACGATTTATGGCATTGACCAAAATAAGCAAACAATACAAACCGCTCTTGAATTAAACATTATCAAGGAAGGTAGTACCGATCCAGGCAAGCTTATCAAAAAATGTAACTTGATCATCCTTGCCTTATATCCTACTATGATCAAACCATGGATCGTAGAAAACCAGCAATATCTTGAGTCTGGAACGATACTAATGGATATCAGCGGAGTAAAAACAAACATTGTAGAACCTGTTCAGGCAATTTTAAGAGAAGATCTTGAACTCATCAGCATCCATCCAATGTGTGGTCGTGAATCTAGAGGGATTAATTTTGCCCAGGCAGATATTTTTGATAATGCCAACTATATTATCGTGCCTACTAACAAAAACACGCCTAAGGCCATCGAAGCCGCTAAACAGTTAGGAAAAGATCTTCGCGTTAAAAATATTTCCATCCTATCTTGCGAAGAACATGATCGCATGATTGGCTTTTTATCCCAGCTTACCCATGTTATTGCGGTTAGCTTGATGAATACCCATGATAATTCCCATCTTGTCGAATATACAGGCGACAGCTTTCGTGATCTTACTCGCATCGCTACCATTAATGAAGATCTATGGAGCGAGCTCTTCTTATTAAATAAAGATATCTTATTAGATGAAATCGATCAGTTTTTAGACGCAACCAAACATTTTAGAGATTCTTTAGAAAAAGAAGATATTGATGAAATGAAGCGTTTGTTCATCCAATCGACAAACCGAAGAAAATTATTTAACAAATAACTCTGGAGAAATCTAGAGTTTTTTTATCAAATATCGCTAAATTATGGAAAGTTATGTGAAATTAGCACTCTTCTTGAAAAACTGCTAATTTGATGTATAATCTTCCTATAAAAATACTTTAGGAGGTTAAATAATTTCATGAATAAACAAAAGAAACCTTTATATTGGTACTATTTCATCGTACTGATCATTCTTTTATTATTAGACTTTGTATTCATACCTATGTATACCAATAGCCACATTGAAGAAACCAGCTATTCTTCTTTCTTAAATCAAATTGAAGAGAAGAAAGTGGATGAAGTACAAATTGAAAATACCGATATCTATTACACGCTCAAAAATGATGATAATGATAAAACGTATCAAACCGGTGTCATGAATGATCCTGATCTTGTAAATCGATTACAAGATGCAAACGTTGAATTCACTCAAGTCTACACAGAAGCAACCAACCCACTTCTTTACTGGTTTGCGACATTTGCAATCTTTGCCTTCTTTATATGGCTGGGTAACCGCATGTTTAAAAGAGCTCAAAAAGCTGGCGGAAATGATTCCATGTCATTTAATCAAGGTGGATTTGGCTTAGGAAATCTAGGCAAGAGCAATGCCAAAGTTTATGTTGGCCAACAAACAGGAAAAACATTTAAAGATGTTGCCGGACAGGAAGAGGCCAAAAACAGCCTAAAAGAAATCGTAGACTTTTTAAATGATCCTAAAAAATATCAGGCAATTGGTGCTAAGATGCCAAAAGGAGCTTTATTAGTAGGTCCTCCTGGTACTGGTAAAACTTTATTAGCTAAAGCTGTAGCTGGTGAAGCCGGGGTTCCCTTCTTCTCTATTTCTGGTAGTGAATTTGTTGAAATGTTTGTCGGACGTGGTGCAGCCAAAGTTCGTGATTTGTTCAAACAAGCCAGAGAAAAAGCACCATGTATCGTATTTATTGATGAGATCGATACCATTGGTAAAAAACGTGATGGCCAAGGATTAAGCGGTAATGATGAACGTGAACAAACATTGAACCAGTTATTGGCAGAAATGGATGGATTTGACGGTTCAAAGGGTGTTGTTTTGCTCGCGGCAACAAATAGACCGGATACATTAGATCCTGCATTAACAAGACCAGGGCGATTTGACCGCCGAATTCCTGTAGAATTACCAGATCTAAAGGGTCGTGAAGATATCCTGCGATTACATGCAGGCAATGTAAAATGTTCTCCATCTATTGATTTTAATGTCATCGCCAGAGCCAGCGCTGGTGCCAGTGGTGCTGATCTAGCCAATATTATCAACGAAGGAGCCTTACTTGCAGTACGTGATGGGCGTAAGATGGTCGTTCAAAAAGACTTGGAGGAAGCCATTGAAACCGTCATTGCCGGTGAACAGAAAAAAGGTGCCGTTATTTCTAATCACGAACGCATGATCGTTGCCTATCATGAAATCGGCCATGCCTTAGTGGCCGCAAAATGTAAAAACACAGCTCCCGTACATAAGATTACGATCATTCCTAGAACCAAAGGCGCTCTAGGATACACGATGCAAGTTGAGGAAGAACAGCACAATCTTGTATCAAAAGAAGAAGCATATCAAAGGATCATGGTGTATACAGCAGGACGTTGTGCAGAAGAATTGATCTTTAATTCAATCACAAGCGGTGCTTCCAACGATATTGAACAGGCTACAAAACTAGCTCGTGCCATGATCACGCGTTTAGGTATGAGCGACAATTTTGGTATGACAGCTCTAGAAACAGTAAACAATGCATATCTTGGTGGAGATACTTCATTAGCTTGTTCAAGCGAAACAGCTTCAAAAATTGATGAAGAAGTCGTCAACCTGATTAAAAAAGCACACGATGAAGCTTATCAAATCTTAAATGACAATAAGATGAAATTACATGAATTGGCAAAATTCTTATATGAAAGAGAAACGATCACAGGAGAAGAATTCATGGAAATCTTAAATAAACCAGCTGAAATCCCAGCTCAATCTACACGAGCATAAAATTGTCTTATATTTTCCCATTTTCTTTTGATTTTTTATACAATATTTTCTGATAGAGTCTAGACATAAGGTGGTAGAAATTTATGATTCAAAATGTATTCTTTTTTCTAAAAAACAAAGGGGAAGTCAAGTTTCTATACGATAATTTAAGTATTAGTGATGGCTTGAGACTCATGAATGAACATGGCTTTACCGCCATGCCTGTCATCAATAAAGATGGCATTTACAAAGGAAACATATCAGAAGGAGATTTTCTGTGGTATTTATTAAACCACTCTTCAATTACTGCAGAAGATCTAGAAACAATTAAGATCAAAGAACTAATTCGCAAAGATTACATGCCTGCCGTAAGGATTGATGTGGATTTAAAGACATTGATTGAACGATCTTTAGAACAAAATTATGTTCCTATCGTTGATGACAGAGGAATCTTCATTGGCATCGTTACTCGTAAAAGCATCATCAAATACCTAATGAACCATACGATGAATGAAGCAATTCCATATGATTCAGAATGGAGTACTACTTTTGATGTAAGGCCTTCTAATTAACTTATATGCATAGAGATATAAATTCTCTATGCATTTTTTATCTTCTATTTATAATTTGAAAATATGTGTATTTTATTGCTCAATCGCACAGGATAAAGTTTACTTTTTGCATAAAATATCTTAAAATTTAAGCGTATGTAGAAAACTAAGAGGAGGCTAATTATGAAAATTTCATCACTACAAACAGCTAGATATGAGTATTCTCCAAAATTGCCTGGAATGTTAAGACATGGAATTGCTGATATCTGTGTTAAAGAAGGTGAAGAAACTCAAAGTGTTGCAGATCAGGAAAAAATCAAAGCTCTTTTCCCTAACACTTATGGAAAAAAAGAAATCACTTTCGAAAAAGGAACAAACACTTCTGAAGCTAAAAAACAAGTTGTTGGTGTTATCCTTTCTGGAGGACAGGCTCCAGGAGGACATAATGTTATCTGTGGTCTATATGATGCTTTGAAAGCTACAAACAAAGAAAACGTATTATACGGATTCAAAAACGGTCCTATCGGATTGATCGAAGACGACTATATCATCTTTGATGATGAATATATCAACCAATACCGTAACACAGGTGGTTTTGATATCATCGGTTCTGGTAGAACTAAACTTGAAACAAACGAACAGTTTGCGATCGTTGCAGAAGTATGTAAAAAACATGGAATCACAGCTATCGTAATCATCGGTGGTGACGATTCAAATACAAACGCTGCTGTTCTTGCAGAATACTTTGCTGCACATGACACTGGTGTTCAAGTAATCGGATGCCCTAAAACAATCGATGGTGACTTGAAAAACGAAGACATCGAATGTTCTTTCGGTTTCGATACAGCTACAAAGACTTATAGCGAAATCATCGGTAACATCGAACGTGATGCTAACTCAGCTAAAAAATACTGGCACTTCATCAAAGTTATGGGACGTTCTGCTTCTCACGTTGCTCTAGAATGTGCTCTTGAAACACAGCCAAACATCTGCTTGATTTCTGAAGAAGTTGCTGCAAAGAAAATGTCATTATCTCAGATTGCTGACTACATTGCTGATTCTGTAGCGAACAGAGCTGCAAAAGGAATGAACTTCGGTGTTGCAATCATCCCTGAAGGTGTTGTTGAATTTGTTCCTGAATTCTCTACATTGATCCAGGAAATCAATGAATTGCTTGCCGGCAGCAAAGCCGATGCATTCAATGCTCTACCAACTTGGAAAGACAAATACGAATTCATCGAAAACGGATTGACTAAAGAATCTATGAGCGTATTTGCTATTCTTCCTGAAACAATTCAGCAGCAGTTATTCTTAGAAAGAGATCCACATGGAAACGTACAGGTTTCTTTGATCGAATCTGAGAAATTATTCTCTGCTCTTGTTAAAGACAAATTGGAAGAAAGAAAGAAAAATGGAACTTATAATGGTAAATTCAATCCATTACACCATTTCTTAGGATACGAAGGAAGATGTGCATTCCCTTCTAACTTTGATTCTGATTACTGCTACTCACTTGGATACAACGCATTTATGTTGATCCAATACGGATACAATGGATATCTATCAAAAATCTCTAACTTGTCTAAACCAGCAAGTGAATGGGTTGCAGGTGGTATGCCAATCACTAAGATGATGAATATCGAAAGAAGACATGGTGAAGACAAACCAGTTATCAAGAAAGCTCTTGTAGAACTAGATGGAAAACCATTCAAATATTTCGAAGCACATCGTGAAGAATGGGCAGTAGAGACTAGCTTCGTATATCCAGGTGCTATTCAGTACTATGGACCTACTGAAGTATGTGACATCACTACAAAAACTCTTGCTTTAGAACAGGAATAATCAATACTTACCATTTATTGGATCAGTTTGTATTTGCAGACTGATCCTTTTTTTCTGCCTTGACAAATTTAGTTAGTGCATGTTAACTTTTAGAAGTTAGTTTTATCTAACATTTTTTAGGAGGAAATAAAATGAAAAAAACAGTCAATATGATCATGTTATTATCTTTGATTGTTGTATTAATATCTGGCTTATTATTAAAGCCAATGCCTATTACTTCAATTCGAATCCTGCATGTAGTATCAGGCTTTATATTTGTGATCAGTGCCATTGTTCACATGCAACAAAACCATATGTTTAAAAGGAGAAAAGCATGATCAACAAGCGACTTATCAATACAGTCAAAGACAGTAAAAAATACATATTCTCAAATGTACTGTGTCAATGGGTCTCCCTTTTAAGTAATTTTGTCTTTGTCACCTGCCTTGCCTTGATGATCGAAAAGCTCTGGCTTAAAGAACAATTTAATATCTTTGCATACTTGATTTACATGCTTATCAGCATTCTAGTCCGTGCAATCATGACAAAGCTTTCGATTCGAATGGGATATTTGTCTTCAAAAGAAGTTAAAAAAGTATTACGCGAAAAAATCTATCAAAAATTACTTTCTTTACAAGACTCCTATAAAGAACAAATCAATACAAGCGAGCTTGTACAGATTGCCGTAGAAGGAGTGGATCAACTGGAAGTTTATTTCAGCTCATATTTACCTCAATTCTTCTATGCTATGTTAGCGCCGCTTAGTCTATTTATTTACCTTTCATTCATTGATATAAAAAGTGCTATTGTCCTATTTATCTGTGTTCCATTGATTCCAGTATCGATCATTATCGTACAAAAATGGGCAAAGAAGCTCTTATCAAAATATTGGGGACAATACACAGCTTTAGGAGATACTTTTTTAGAAAACCTACAGGGATTAACAACTTTAAAAGTCTATCAAAGCGATCAGTATAAAAATGAAAAAATGAATGAAGCAGCAGAGAAATTCCGTGTTGTTACCATGAAAGTTTTGACCATGCAGTTAAATTCCATTACAATCATGGATTTAGTTGCCTATGGGGGTTCAGCCCTTGGTATCATTGTCGCCCTATTACAATTGAATAGTGGAAACATCGGTTTATTTGGATGCTTGTTAATTATCTTATTGTCTGCAGAATTTTTTATTCCTATGCGACAACTTGGTTCATTTTTCCACATTGCGATGAACGGTATGGCTGCCAGTGATAAGATCTTTCACTTTTTAGATCTGCAAGAGCCAAAAAAAGTTAAAACCCCATGTCCGGATATCGATTCCATATCGATCAAAAAGCTAAGTTTTTCTTATGATGAAAACAAAGAAATATTGCATAATGTTTCTTTAAACTTCAGCAAAGGATCCTTTAGTGCTATTGTAGGAGAATCCGGTTCAGGAAAGTCGACCATATCATCCATTTTGATGAAACGAAATCGAAAATACACAGGCCATGTTTTAATCAACGATACTGATCTTAATCAGATTTCTGAATCGTCTTTAATGGAAAACATTACTTACGTATCTCATCAAAGCTATCTGTTTAAAGGAACAATCAAAGATAATTTATTGATCACAAAACCAGATGCATCCGATGAAGAACTTTGGAATGTACTTGATAAGGCAAAACTTTCTGCATTTTTAAAACAGGAAAACGGTTTAGAAACAGTCGTTGAAGAAAAAGGGTCTAACTTTTCAGGTGGTCAATGTCAAAGACTAGCCTTTGCTAGAGCCTTGTTACACGATAGTCCCGTTTATATCTTTGATGAAGCAACATCCAACATCGATGTCGAAAGCGAAAATGATATCATGCAGTTGATCCATGAATTGGCAAATGAAAAAACTGTGATTCTTATTTCACATCGTCTAGCCAATGTTAAGGATGCTGATACGATTTATGTTTTGGAAAGCGGAAACATTGTCGAATCTGGCAAACATGAAAAATTGCTTCAAAATCAAAGTGTATATGCATCCTTATGGAATGCTCAAGTATCTCTAGAATCATATATAGGAGGTGGCAATGCATGAAAAAAAGAAATAGTCTACAAATCATGTTTCAACTTGCTGGTTTGATCAAAGGTTTGACTGGTTATATGTTATTAGCTATTTCTATGGGAACCATTGGTCATCTTTGTGCAACTTTTATTCCTGTTCTAGGTGTCATAGCCCTTTTAACGATTTTAAATGAGATTCATATCTTCTCAATCAAAACATTATTTATTCTATTGATCATCTGTGGAATTCTTCGAGGTGCCTTGCGATATGGTGAACAGGCATGTAACCACTATATTGCCTTTAAACTTCTCGCAATCATCCGCGATAAAGTATTTGTTGCTCTTAGAAAATTATGTCCTGCCAAGCTTGGAGGAAAAGATAAAGGAAATCTAATTTCCATCATTACTTCGGATATAGAACTTCTTGAAGTATTTTATGCCCATACGATTTCTCCCATTATGATTGCTATCTTATTTGGGATCATCATGTGTACATTTATTGGAAGTTTTGATCTTGTACTTGCTATGGTCATGCTAATCTCTTATATAGTTGTTGGATGCATAATTCCTATCTTGATTTCTCGATCAAATAAGGATTATGGTTTGATCTTTCGTACAAAAACAGGTGATTTATCAAGCTTTGTCCTAGATAGTTTGCGTGGCGTCAATGAGACCATTCAATATGATGATGGCAAAAATCGTTTAAATAAGATCAAAGAAAAAACAGATTCCCTATCCATCGAAGAAGGAAAAATGAAGGATATCACAGGAACCAATATGGCTATTACGAATACTGTTATCTTACTTGCTGATTTGGCAATGTTATTTGTATCGATTCATTTCTATACAAACTTGCAAATTACATTTGCTCAGTTAATTATTTCCGTTGTTTCCTTGATGAGTTCCTTTGGCCCATTTGTTGCTTTGGCGAATTTAGGTTCTACTTTACAAAATACATTTGCGGCAGGAAATCGTGTGCTGGATATTTTGGAAGAAACGCCAGTTGTTGAAGATATTCAAGGGCAAGAAGAAATTCAATTTAATGATGCTAGCGTTAACAATGTTTCTTTCTCCTATGACAAAGAATTAATTTTAGATAATATTTCACTAACCATCCCAAAAGGAAAAATCATTGGAATTACCGGAAGAAGCGGAAGTGGAAAATCTACATTGTTAAAATTAATGATGCGTTTTTGGAAAGTTGATCAAGGTGAAATCAACATCTCAAATACAAGTATTGAACAAATTAATACAGATAATTTACGCAATATGGAAAGCTTTGTCAGCCAACAAACACATTTATTTCATGATAGCATTGCCAATAACTTAAGAATTGCTAAATTAGACGCCAGCGATGAAGAACTCATTGAAGCCTGCAAGAAAGCTTCTGTTCATGATTTCATCATGAGTCTTCCACATGGATACGATACGATGGTGGAAGAACTAGGTGATTCTTTATCTGGTGGTGAGATTCAAAGAATAGGTTTAGCTAGAGCCTTCCTACATGATGCCCCATTCATGTTACTGGATGAACCTACCAGCAATCTTGATAGTTTAAACGAAGCTGTGATCTTACGCTCCCTTCACAAAGAACATAAAAACAAAAGTGTTGTTCTTGTTTCTCATCGTCAATCCACTATGAATATAGCTGATCAAGTATATTCAGTCGAAAATGGGAGAATGAGTTAATGAATATCGAAACAAAAAGACAAAAAGAAAAAGATACTGTTGCTTTGATGATTGAAATTTATTGTAAGAAACATCATAAATCCAAACACTTATGCCAGGAATGCCAACAGTTAAAAGACTATGCTTTTACAAGAAGTGATAAATGTCCTTTTATGGAAACAAAAACATTCTGTTCAAACTGCAAAGTTCATTGTTACAGATCTGATATGCAACAAAAAATTCGTGAAGTTATGGCATATTCTGGACCTAGAATGTTATTTTATCACCCTGTTATGGCAATCAAACATGTGATCGAAACACAAAAAGAAAAACGTAGATTGGAGAATGCTAAATGAATATTAAAAAAATCTTATACATTGTTCTAGGTACGATTGGATTGATCCTAGGTGCTATTGGAGCCGTTTTACCTTTATTGCCGGCCTTTCCTTTCCTGTTACTGGCAACCGTATGTTATGCAAAGAGTTCAGAAAGATTACATAATTGGTTTATCAATACCAAGCTTTATAAAAATAATTTGGAAAGCTATGTAAAGGGCAATGGTATGAGCTGGCCGGTCAAATTTCGTGTGATGGGTATGATCACGATCGTTATGAGCATCGGTTTTATCATGATGGCTCTTAAAGAAATCACATATGGATGTATCATCCTTTTCATTGTCTGGATCTTTCATATCTTATATTTTAGTTTCCGCGTCAAAACATCCTAACTCGTTATCTGGTAACGAGTTTTTTTGATATACTTTTATCAAAAGGAGAACAAGTCATGATAGATACAGTAATATTTGATTTTGATGGTCTACTGGTTGATACAGAGATCATAGCCTACGAGATCTACCATCAAATTCTTGATAAACACGGTTTTGTTTTTACCAAAGAAGAATACACTCAATATTACAGTGGAAAAACAGATACTTTAAATGCCGAAAATATAATAAAGCATTATCATTTGCCTTATACGATCGAAGAGCTTTTGCAGATGACCTTTGAATTAGAAGAAAAGATATCCTCTAAAGGAGTTAAATTAAAACCAGGTGCCAAAGAACTTTTAGCTTATTTAAAGGCCAATCATTATCATATTGCTTTGGCTACTTCAAGTTTTAAGAAACGAGCTGTCAACATCTTACAAGAACATGATATTTTAAAGTATTTTGATACCTGTGTATTCTTAGAAGATGTCAAACATTCTAAACCTCATCCCGAGATCTTTTTAAAAGCATTAGAAAAATTGAATGTATCCAATAAAAATGCAATCGTACTAGAAGATAGTGAAAATGGGATCAAGGCAGCAATCAATGCCAAGATAGACGTCATCTGCATTCCTGATATGAAGATACCATCAAAAGAGTATCTTGATAAAACACTTTTTACAGGAAGATCATTGTTTGATGTTCTGACTTATTTGCAAACAAATTCTTCTGATGATTTTACAAAGAAAGATGAGCAAATGAAAATCATTGAAATATTCAACAGAGATCCTTTGTTGATACAAAAACTTTTAGAAGTATGGGAAAGTTCTGTAAGAGCAACTCATTTATTTCTTTCAGACAATGATATCAATCATATCAAAGAGTATGTTCCCCAAGCTTTAAAAGAAGTTGATCATTTGTTGATCAATGAAACCATAAGAAAGTCCCTGTTGGTTTTATAGGAATTGATAATCAACATCTTGAAATGCTCTTTATTTCTAATAAAGAAAGAAAAAAAAGACTAGGAAAAATGCTTTTGAAATATGGAATCGAAAATTTTGGGATCAATGATCTAGCCGTAAACGAACAAAACCCTTTGGCAAAAGAATTTTATGAACATATGGGATTTATAGTCTATAAGCGAACAGAAACAGATGAACAAGGAAATCCCTATCCCTTGTTATATATGAAAAGAAAACAAATATAATGATTTTTCTTTTTTACAGAATATAAATGCGCCTTGGACCCAGTAAACGATCATACCTTCCAAGAGCTTAATCAAAATTACATTATAGAAAAAAGACTTGTATTTGACATCCAGATCAAATCAAGTCCTTTTCTTTTATAAAATCATTATAGATTTTGAATATAAACATAAGCTTCTAAAAAATCATCAAAAATATGATCTGCCAATGTCTGATCAAAATTAAATCGAAGATCTCTATGTGCTAAGGTATACATACCCGCTCTTTTAGCCGCCGTGATCCCAATTGTAGAATCTTCTAAAACAACACATTCATCGGATGATACCCCAAGTTGTTTTGCGGTATAAAGATATATCTCCGGATTTGGCTTACTTTCTTTAAAATCTCTTCCTGTGACCACCAAATCAAAATAACTATCGATAGAACACTCTTTTAAACATTTTGATATCAGTTCCATAGAGGATGATGACGCAATCGCAAGCTTATAGTCAGGCTTTAGTTTTTTTAAAATATACCGTATATATGGATTTAACATATCTGAATATGAATAAGTTACATCTTGCATCGTATCGTGATATAAAGATTCTATTTGTTTGCTAGTAATTCCTTTTCCATACCATTCAGCCATTTTTGAAAAGGTGAATTGATGAGAAGAGCCAGCTAATTGATTTATCTCTTTTAATGGTACATCGATACCTTGCCGTCTATAAAATTCAAACACTTTATTTCGAAAGAAGGGTTCTGAATCAACCAGAACCCCATCCATATCGAATATCACTGTTTTAATTTTCATAAAACAGCCCCTTATTTTAATAGTCTAATGCTTTGTAGTAGCGGCGAATATCGATTGGATGTCTTCTACAATGTTCAAGATGAACATTCAATCGCATAAATGCTGAACGCATTACAATTGGAGACAACATTCCTCTAAATTCATCACTGATACCGTTCAACTTAAAGTCTTTTGTATCAAATGTAGTAACTTTAGCACTAACACGATGAACAAACTTTTCAGCACGATCCATTTCTGGACGTGTCTTATCTTCTCCCTTGATCAAAATAACCGGAATATCTCTTTCAATAACTTCCAAAGTTCCGTGGAAGAAGTTTGCTGCTGAGATTGGTCTTGTTCTCATCCATTGCATTTCTTCCATGATACACATTCCATAACATACAGCCCAATCTTCCAAGTTTCCTGAACCAATCAAATATGTTAATGGTTCATCACAATATTTTTCAGCATATTCCTTCATCATTGGATCTGCATCTTTATAGATTTGTACAACATTTTCTGGCATATTCTTTAATTCAGAATAGAATTTGTCATATTTATCAAATTGTCCTGCATTTTTCATGAAGCGAAGAACAACAGTATACCACCAGTAATATTCTCCACCAAAAGTATTAACTAAATAATCGACTTTTTCTGCCAATGGTGTACCTAGCTTTTCTACATAACCAATAACTCGGGCCCCAACTTCATGTGCTTTGTCAACCGCTGCTTCTACTTCTACAGTATGTCCTGAAAGAGATGCGATAACAACAACAGAATCTTTGTTGAAGTTAGCATTTCCTTCATACATAAAGTCCTGAGCATTTTCCAAATAGATTGGTAAAGTACAGCCTAATTGTTTTGCTGTATGCATGATCTGCCCAGCATATAACAATGTTCCTCCAATTCCAAACAAGAAGATATTTGAATATCCTTCTTTACAGATCTTATCAACGATCTTCTCTACTTCTGGTACTAGATTTACTCCATTTGTGTGTTCTGTACGAACTCTATTTTCATCAAAATTTAACATAGTTTTCTACCTTTCTTATTCTACTATTCACCTTGAATTTGTATAAATATATTTCTTGTTTGTGGTCCATCAAACTCTGCAAAATATACATCTTGTGCTTTGCCGCATTCTAACTTTCCATTTTCTATGACCATAACCGTATGATTACCGCAAAGCATCGATTTTAAATGCCCGGGAGCATTGCCCCCTGTTGCTCCATAACTCAACAGAAAGTGAGAATGAGCATAGTCATGATCAAGTGGAACAAGTCTTTCCAATGTCTCTTCAATGTCCGTCATCAAACAAGGAAGATTCTCATTGACCATGATTCCAGAGGAAGTATGCGCTGTTATAACAAAGACCAAACCTTCTGTAATCCCGGATTGGCTGATACATTTTCTAACTAGTTCAGTAATAGGAATAATTTCAAATTCTTTATGTGTGATAACTTTTTCTTTAAATGTTTTAACCATACTCACTCTTCCATTCCAAGAAATCTCAAAGCATTTTCTCCCATGATCTTTGATCGGGTAGCATCTCTTAAATTCAATTGATCAAGTCCATATTTGATTCTTCTTGGTTTAAAACGTGGACTGTTAGAACCAAACATAACTTTATCTTTTAAATTATTTTCCAACCATAAAGAGCCTAACTGATTTTCAAATATATCTTTCATGAACTTTCTAGGCGAATCCATATACAACATTGCCGTATCTGCATATACATTCGGATATTTAAGAAGCAGTGCTGCTGTTTCATGGATCCAAGGCCATCCAAAATGTGCTAAACTAAATCGTAATTCCGGATATCGAATTGCCACTTCTTCAAACTCTAAAGGTTTAGCGTATTTCATTGGTGCATCACTTTCCCATGACATACCTGAATGAAAGACAATCGGCTTATTCTTTTTGATACAATATTCGTAAATTTCATTCATCATAGGATCTGAAGGATAAAAATGTTGTTTAGAAGGATTCAGCTTTAATCCACTCAAATGATATTGATCAAAAGCTTTTTCCAATTCTATCATTCTATCTTTGCGATACGGATCCACACTTGCAAATCCAATAAAGATATCCTGATTATCTTGTACAAGTTTATATATTGTTTCATTATCTGGAATTTGAACCTTACGAGTTGTTGTTAGATCAAGTGGCAACAGCACCATTTTATCAACTTTAGCATCCTTAAGTTCTATTCTGGTCATTTGCATGTCATGGCCAGACATCAATCCCCATCCCATTTCTTTTTTACTGATTTCTATTGCTTGTGAAGTTTTAAATGCTTCATTCATCAACCAAGGATGAGCATGCATATCTATGATCATATTATCTACCCTAGAATACCTAACCAAGAACAAAGAATACCAAATACAACCGTTCCTAAAAGAATTACAATGACATTCACTTTTTTATTTAATAATTTGTAGTAAACACCTAAAGCAGCCAAGCTTAGCATTCCTGGCATCAAACCATCTAATACTCCCTGGATTGCAACAGCTCCTTCACCAGTACCAATGGTCAGCGGTGTTGATACAACGACGAGTTCATTTGTCATTCCACCGATAACCATAACTCCAATGATCGATGCAGCATACATGAACTTTTCCATCAATCCAGATTCTTGGATCTTATTCAAATAATTAGCACCAATTTCATATCCTTTAAAGGCGCCGATATAACGAACTAGCATAGCAGGAACATTAAATACCAACAAGAATAAGATTGCTCCTAAAATGCTGCCTTGCATCGCGATAGAAGTACCAATACCTACTGCCAAAATTCTCAAAGTTCCTAAGAACAATGAATCTCCGATTCCAGCTAAAAGCCCCATCAAAGCAACCTTGACAGCACTGATAGAAGATGTATCAAAATCTTTATCCTTGGCATTCATTTCTTCCATTGCCATGGTAATACCACCAATGAAAGTACTAATATACATATTTGTATTAAAGAATTCCATATGACGCTGCATAGCATCTTTTAATCTTTCTGGATCATCTTTATATAACTTCTTGATCGTAGGAAGCATCATATATTCAAATCCCATATGCATTTGACGTTCATAATGCCATGAGAACTGAATCGTAAATGATCTCCAGAACATCTTCATTATATCTTTTCTAGTCATCAATCCTGTTTCATTATTTTTAGAAGTCATCATCGTCTCCTCCATTTTCTACTGCAACCGGTGCAGATTCTTTAAAATCAACTTTGATCAATGCGGCCAATACACCAAAGGCGGCAATACCTACTACTGGTACTCCCAGATAAGCAGATAACAAGAAACCTAGGAAAAAGAATGCGATAACTTTCTTATTCATGATCATCTGTGCCAACATTGCAAATCCTAGTGCAGGCAATAATCCCGTAGCAATTGTTAATCCATTGGTAATTACTTCTGGAATAGAATTCACAACATTCTCAATTGCAGTACTTCCCAATAAGAATCCGGCAGCTACAAGCACTGCTAAGATCGTACATGTCAAGAAACCAGCTCCCATATGTACCATACCAACAGCTTTTGCATTCCCTTTTTCAGCATAACTATCAGCTAAACGTCCTAGCATTGGACGAACCGTTGTGAAAATAAAATTATCAATCACACTTGCCAATAAAGCAATTGGATACGCCAACGTAACAGCAACTTCAGCTCCACGACCTGTTGTGATCGCAAAGGCTGTACCCAATACACCACCAACAATAACATTTGGCGGAATAAAAGCTCCTATAGATTGAGAACCAATAAAAGCTAATTCTAGGAAAGCGCCAATTGTAATTCCACTTTCTACATCCCCTAACACAAGACCAACCAATGGTCCTAAAACGATTGGCTTTTGAATCAAGCAATCTCCTAAAGCCAAATCACATTTTCCGATAAATGCTATACATCCTAATAAAATCGCCTGAACAACCATTACTTACACCTCTTTTCTATTCAATGACTGTTTTTGCATCAATGCTTGTATCATTTGGAACCATACGAATTTCTACATCAATTCCTTTATCGATCAATTCTTTGATCATCTGTTCCTCTTCTTTAGTAACATTGATTGCTTTAGAAACATTTCTTGTTCCTTCTCTAGGTTTTGTTCCCCCTAGATTTAATGATTTGATCTGACTGCAATTCTCTGCAAGTTTGTAAGCATCCGCTATGCTTTCTACTACGATAAATAATTTGTATTTATCAGTAACACCACTGTTAATGGCTTGAATAGAATCATCTACATTTTTGATAACAAGCTTAACACCTGCAGGTTTAGCCAGTTTGATAGAAGTTTTTCTAAGATCATCTTTCATAACAGCATCATTGGCAATCAAGATACAGTCAGCGCCTAACGCACTTGTCCATGAAAATGCAACTTGTCCATGCAATAGTCTGTGATCTACCCTAAATAATTTGATCATATTCCTCTCCTTTAGAAATCTTCATCTGTTTCACTAACTAAATTTGTCAATAAAGTAATTCCTTCTCGAGAACTATCCAATAATTCTTCGTAATCTTCACTAGGAATACCTTCCTGATATCTGAGCACGATATCCAATGCCATACCCAGATTCATCCCGGATAAAACAATAACGTTATTAAGTTGTGTTAGCTGGGCCAAAGTCGTGTGAACACTTCCTCCCTTGATATCACACAAAATTATTACTTGCTCATCACTATTAGGAATTTCTTTTAGCAATTTCTGGTAATAATCGTTGGGGCTTTCTCCTGGATACAAGCTATATGTTTCTACTTTATCCGATAAAGAACCTGCCAACATATTCACTGAATTTTTCATTCCTTTAGACAAATCCCCATGTGAGGCAAATATAATCCTACACATTGTTTCCCTCCTTTCTCCTGTAACGTTTCACCTATATACAAGCAATTTTCGTGCCATAGAGAAGTTTTTTAAAAAAAGATGTTGAAATAATCAACATCTTTAGCCTTAATTGTTCTTTACATAATTATAAATATATGTAATTTCCTCTACTGGAATCGAAACTCCATAAAAATCTTCAACTTTCTTGAATGATCGCTTCATATAATTAATAAAGTCTGGATGCTCTTTTTGAAAATCCAAACATTCAAGATAAGATTCATTCCCTCTAAACAAAACAAGTCGTTCGATCAGACAACTTATATGTACATATAAGCCAAAACAAGCACGATTTGACAATTTGATCTTTAAAAGAGTTTGTAACTGATCTATAGCATCGGCAACTTGCTCCAATAATTTATTTGGATTCAATATCGTTAAATGACTCATAATGTTTGATAATGAAAAATTACGTAATATGTTTCGATTAAATTCCTGAAGATCTGTTTCATCTAGATATTCATTGAAATACTCATCTAGTTTATTGTCTGAATTGCCCAAGATCAAATCTTCAATACCTATAAACTTGATTTCTTCTATGTTGGGATCTAAAGTACCAATGACACAAAGTACATTATACTGTTCAAAGACAGAAGCTTTTGCTCCTTGAGATAACAGTTCATTATAATTATAGATCTGTACTTCAATATGACATTGTTCCGGTATCGAATCTTCGATCGTAGATTTTAATTTTCTAGCTGTATCATAGCCACTAGCACAAGAACAAAGAATCAAAGGAAGTTTATCTTGATTCTTTTCAATATGGTACATCAAACTAGCTTTTACATTAGAAATCGTATTTTTTAATAGTTCTTCCATCGGTATGTTCATACGAACACCATTTCCAATTTCCAAAGCCATAGGAGTACTTGCATTATTGAGTATACCTATACTCATTTTTTCTAAATTCAATCCTTTATATATTTCCTCCAAACTTCCCATGTCGACCAAAAGATATAATTCTTTGATTTTCTCAAGTCTGCCTAAATAAATCTTTAGTTTTTCGACCATAGTAGCTGTATCAACATGTAAAGGCATATCGATCGCATCAAATATATATTCCCCTAAAAAGTGATTGGCTGCATTAGCGATACTGCTTGCGGTAGAGAATCCATGAGCCAACACTACACAAGCTTTTTGTTGGAGCCTTTGATCCGACTGAAGATTATAGACATAAAAAATAAACAGACAAACAACGATTGGATAAACTTCCATTTCTAAATAAGATTTCAAATACGTACATATTTCTAAAGAAATATTGGCAGCGCGGAAAAATTCCGATTCTAAAAGTTGATTGAGATCTTCACAATCTTCTTCATGTTGAAGACTCCATTTTCGAAAATCATGATAATCAAGATTCAATTCTTCTAGATAACAGGCAATGGCCAAGATATCATTATTTGTTAGCTTGATGCCATATCGGCTTTCAATCATATCAAAGATTCTTTGAACACCTCTTTTATAATATTCAATTTGTGGTGTTTCTTTTTTTCTAAATATCAAATTATCAAAATAATTTTGAACGATCTGTTTGCCCGTATTCACCAATTTCCCAATATCGCGTTCTTTGCGATATGTTTGATACGTTTGAATGATTTCATCATTTAACTGAATGATTTCCTTATCATGACTATAAAACATTTGAAGATCATCCACTGAAACGTATTCTTCTGTATCTTGTAATGTTTTAGGATTTTCATAAAGTTTTGTAAGAATATGCGAAGGCAAACTTGAAAGATGTATCAATAAATTGTTTCCTTCTCTATCAAACAAGGAATTGACACAGCATGATTGTATGATGCTCTTTAGTTCACCAATATTTCCTGCTAATTTACTCGATAATAAAGTGTTATATACTTTATTGCTCATTTTTATCTCGCATTGCAATCTCTGTTCCTCATCACGAAATAATTTATAGATCAATTCGATTTTTTCCTGAACGCTTCTTTGACTCATTGAAGGTATCGTTATTGTCATAGGTATACGTCTGAGCAAAGTTTTAAGAAGAACATTTTCAGGGTTTTCTGTTGTCGCAAAAATCAATCGAACTTTTGATTTATACCATTTATCATTATCTCCTACCCTATGATAAATTCCCTTATCCATGAAGAGAAATAATTTTTCCTGACATTCAGATTTCAATTCATGAACTTCATCTAAAAATAATACTCCCTGATCAGCTAATGCGATCAGCCCGGCATTATCTTTATCCGCCCCGGTAAAAGCTCCTTTTACATGTCCAAACAAGTTTGCCGTTAACAATTCAGGATTATTGGCATATTCACTACAGTTTACTGTAACAAATCTGCCTTTAATTATATTATTATTTTTAGCCCATTCATACGTTAATTGAGCAATATAACTTTTCCCTGTTCCGGTTGCTCCATATAACAACAAGGGTAAGCCTTCCGGCGGATAAGCAATCGTTGCCTTACATTGTTTTACAATTTCTCTAAGTGATTGTTCATGGCCTACCAGTTTTTCAAAATCATGCAATTCTTGTTTTTGAAGCGCTGTTTCTAATGAAGAATAGCTTGTTTCAACCATAGATTTTCCTTTTTTATGAAGGTATTCTGTTGTCAGATATTTATAAGGTTTTTCTTCGATCCTTGTCAATTTTTTTTGATTTATGAGGCTTTTTAATAAAAGTGCACATTGATTACGTCCAATTTGGAATTTTTCACTAATTTGATCCAATGTATTTTTTTCAAAGTCTTCATTTTGACAATTTTGGTCTATATATTTCAACAGCTTTTCTTCCATGATCATCCACTCCCTTTACGTTTTATATCATATACTAATTTTAAATCGAAAGAAATATTTATATAATTACAACATCATTAATTTCCTTTAGCGACTTGTCAGATCTATTTGATAGAAATATAATCAATTTAAGACGGAATAAGGGGAATATATCATGAAGACCAACTTAAAACTTCAACCAACTTTAAAACAAACTCTCCATTTAAGCACTTCTATGAAGAATCACTTAGAAATCTTAAATATGAGCTCTGAAAAAATAATAGATCATATTCGCCAGCTGGCAGATAGAAATCCTTTTATCGAATTTAATCCCAATGAAGACATTCATGAACTTTTAATGAATAATATTTCTACAGCTCCTGTTTTAAAAGATGAGTTATATTTTCAACTGCATACATGTAATAGAAAATATGATTCAGCTATTACTTCTTATATTATTGAATCCCTTGATGAAAATGGTTTTTTTAACATTCCTATAGAGCAAGCTTGCAATGACCTTCATGTTCCTGAAGATAAATTTATACAGAATCTAAACTTGATCCAAACATTTGAACCATGTGGTGTAGCTGCAAAAAACAGTATTGATAGCCTCTACATCCAACTATCTAGAAACAATCAAACTATAGCTCTAAAACTATTAAAAAACTACCAAAATGAACTATTGAACAACGATCTTTCTTCCATATGCAAACAAATGAATCTTTCTTTTGATCAAGTAGAAAATATTTTGTTAGAAATAAGAAAATGTAATCCTTATCCTTGCAACATGTACACCACACAAAAAAACACAATGGATCTTACCTGATGTAGAAATCAAGATAGAAGATGGAGATATCATAATCGAACCAAAAGAAATTGGAGATGTTAAATATATCAAGCCACAAGAAAAGATCATTGATCCAGAATTAAAGCAATATCTAAATCAAGCTAAATTCACTATTGATAGTTTAAATAAGCGAAATAAAACATTATTAGTCGTTGCCAATGAAATCATAAATAAACAAAAAGGATATTTTTTGTATAGCGACGAATTAAAACCTCTCACCCTTAAAGAATTAGCTAAGTCAACCAGTCTGAGTGAATCAACGATTTCAAGAACTGTGAACAGTAAATATTATCTGTATCAAAACCAAGTTTATCCTTTTAGAAGCCTTTTTACTTCCAAAACAAAAGAAGGAACCTCAAGAGATTCCATACAAAAAGCATTATTATATCTAATAGAAAATGAAGATCCTAATGCTCCATTACTAGATGAAGAAATTGTAGAACAACTAAAAGATCTGGAACTCTTTGTTTCTAGAAGAACAATATCAAAATATCGCAAGGAAATGAGAATTTTGAATTCTAAACAACGCAAAAAAGCATATAATTCTCATACATAATAAAAAGAATAAAGTTTTAAAATGGATCCTGTAAACATCATTCTTTATAATACCTTGTAATATGGACAACAATATTAAAAGTATCTTGAAGAAATTAAACCCCATATCGTTCTTTAAACTGGTCATACCGTTGCTCTTTTAGATCTTCGATATTTTGTTTTCTTGCCTGATCGACAAAATGCAATGGGATCGATGCGGTTGCCAAAATCATGGCACCGCCAATCGCCATGATAATCAACCAGCGAAGCCCCAATCGAAGCATGAACTTTTCTGTCATGCGGTTAATCTCATTGACATTGAGGACTTGGGCGTATTGTTTTTTACCGCACTTTGGACAGTGAAGCTTTTTGGCATAATAATTATAATGAGGACGATTAACCAAGGCCCCTTTCTCAACCTTGGTTTTCGTTACGCTTCGGTGTTTTGAAAAATGGGTTTTTGTAAATTCTGAAGCATCGACATCGTAATGTGTGCCACACGTTTCACACTGTACATGTGCAACAAAATCTTGCGAAACAATGACATCTTTTCTATGCCGGATAAAACAGATCCCGCAAAAGATCACCCATACCATCAAAACAACACCCATGATGATCAGTATAATTACATTTGGTGCCAAAAACATCCCTTCTTTCCTTTTATGTTCTTTTTTGATTTTTTTCAACATAACAATTAACGTTTTGAAAACTTCAAAGCCTTATAAAATAAAGACTTCTCATCATTTTTGTTGCATACCTGCTGCATTGCCAAAACCACTCACAAAACTTACATTCACTCATTCTGCATTATCATTAGATGCTAATACAGCTTCAACCTGAGCAATTAATTGTTCTTTATCTGGCATATAAGTGACATATTTGGAAGCAAAAATATTATTACTCAAGCCTCCTAATGCATACTGCATATCCACATTGCCTTTATCAGTGCATAAAATTAAACCAATTGGTGGATTATCATTTTCATCATTAACTTCGGCTGCATAATAATTTAAATACATATTAAGCTGCCCAACAGCTTCCGGCATTAGTTTAATAGTTTTTAATTCTATCAATACATAGGATCTTAAAATTTTATTGTAGAAAACCATATCCACATAATAATGCGTGTTTCCGAAAGTTACTCTTTGTTGTGTTCCTACAAACATAAATCCCTTCCCAAGTTCCAAAAGAAACTTTTCGATTTGTCTAACAAGAGCTTCTTCCAAATCCGATTCCATCATTGGTTTATTTTCCGGCAATCCAAGAAACTCAAAAACATAAAGGTCTTTTACTATATCTTCTGGTTTGGCAATTTCATTTCCTTTCAACGCTAATTCAAGAACCTTCTTTTTATTGGCCTCACCATTTGATAGCAGCAATCTTTCAAATAGTGAAGTACTGATTTGTCCTTTTAATTCCCTTACTGACCAATTTGCATTAATTGCTTCTTTTTCATAGAAATGACGTTTATCATCATCAGCTATGTATAATAATCCACAATAATGCGACCAACTTAATTTGCTAGACAGTGTCTGGCAATTTGGATATTTCAAATAGAGAAGTCTCATATTTTGTAGATTAGCTCGAGAAAATCCTTTTCCAAATTTATTTGTAAGAGTTTTTGATAATGTAAGTAATTGTTTTTTTCCATATTCACCACGCTCAGATTTTAGTTCATCCTCAACTATGATACGCCCTACGTTCCAATATGCATTAATTAACTCATTATTAACATTTTTAATGACTTTATTTCTAGCATTGATAATAATGCTAGTAATTTTATTCACTAATGCTTCATTATTTAACAAATCATTTTCACAATCATCTACTCCTTTCAGTATTCATTATCCCTATTATACCTTTATTAAAGAAAAAAAGAAGCATTCAAACTTCTTGCAAAGTCTAAATACTTCTTTGATCTTCTCAATATAACGATTTTAATTTTTTAGTCCCTTCAATCAATATAACTTTCCCGACAAACAAGATATGACAACCTTTCAGCTTGCTCGTTTTCCGTTATTTTAATCGATTTCCTAGAATGTACGCCTGCTTGGGATACTGGGAATGCTGAGTCATGGAAAGTGTGCCGCAGCCATAGCCAAGCACCATGCCCATATCCTCCAGATTCAGATAGCGCACTAGCGTACCTAAATGATTTTTAGTGAACTATTCTAACTTTTTATCATTGTGTATCGAGTACCTCTTGCCTTACCGCATTGTTTCAATACGCTAGATTTTACCAATCTTTGAAGGATTCTCGATGCTGTTGATGTACTTACCTTCAATAATTCAATTACATCATTTCTTGTTATAAACTCATGGGATCGGGCATAATCTAGAATCAATGCTTCTTCATCTAAAACATTTTCGGCAACTGTAGCTGACTCTATGGTTGATTTTATATTTGATTCTTTGTTATTTCTCTTTTCATTTTTTGCATTTATGTTAGGCAGAATAATCTTAAAGGCATTTTTTGTTGCTTCGATTTTTGGTTTTTCTTCTTCACCTTCATATGCCTTCATTATTTTTCCCATTCCAGTGCCATAAGCTTCAATCAGATGCAAGCGATAAAACACATTTGCCAAATCTTGATTACGACATACCGAAAGGCCAACCATAATATCTTCAAGTTCTATTCCCGGCATGAGCCCACCGATGGACACAAATTCGATTCGATCTGTATAAATGCTGATCAAAGAACTTGAGCTGAAGGAATAATCACGGTGAACAAGTGTATTTAAAAGCGCTTCCCTAATAGCGACTTCCGGATAATCCCGCACATCGATTCTCAATAGTTTTTGTATGGTTGCACGCGTCTGATTGTGTATGTCAACATAGTCATACACTTCATTCATTTGACGTAGAAGTGAGCCGCCAAATTCTCGTCTATCCTTAAATACCATTTGATCTGTCCCTTGAAAAACGGCAACCTTAATTGTATGGACGCATTGATCCGATAAAAGTAAACCTAAGTTAGTATAAAGACCATCTTGGTCGATTAATTTCAAGGTTTGCATTTGTTTTGGGCCAAACTCTAAATTTCGAAGATCAAATTCTTTTTTTGCAACTTCAAAGGTAAGATCTTGATTTAAGGAGCGTATCGCCTCAAAACGATCACCATCGGTTTCCTTGATCATGTGTCGGATAGCAGTATCAGTAGCAGGAACTGAAGAGTAACCTTGTCTAACAAATACGCCTTCTGGGCGCATTCCTTTTTTCGCAAGATAATAAGGACGGTCAGTTCCTCTTTGAACATCTATGGCAATAATTTCTTTTCCCTCTTCTTCGATGGTTTCATAATGAACGAACATCGTAACATCTGGTTTGATTGCATCTCTGACCATATTGCTTATCTGTAAGGAAATACTATCTGCATCATCAACACCAATGATGGTTCCATCATCTTGAACACCAACATACAGTTTTCCACCATTACAGTTCGCAAAAGCAATTATTTCTTTTTTGATATCGTCTGTAACAATTTCTTTTAGTTCCACTGTTTCATTTTCACGAAAAAGCATGATAGTTACCTCCTTCACATTGATTTTACATATATATTGTATCGAATCGCATCAATCGAGTCAATCGTATCACTGCAATTTGATTCCGTGATTCAATTGATACGATTTCAGCTCTATAATATAGTAGAGATATTTGTATCAGCATTAACGGCCAATCAATCTAATACAATCATTCTCATCACATACACAACATTAACATCGCCAACTATTTTTGTTATATTTGTTACTTTTAATCAATACGTCAAGAGATCATTTTTACATCTAATGTATTATAAAAAAAGACTCAAAGGTTGTTAAAAATTAAATGGTCAAACAATTATTCAGATTTTTATTCCGAAAAATTAAAAAAATTTTTTTTCGGAATAAGAAGGCATCCCACCCATAAGCATATATTGTTTAAACAGTAACATTGCTTTTTTATGTAATTGTTCTTCCAGAGATTTTCTTTCTCTAAAACAGGTTTTAATATAATCAATTATTATTTCTTCATTTAATGCATAGCAGAATTCCTCAAAATCCAAAGGATACATTGAAATATGTCTTTCTTCAGAGGGGATTACTATATTTTTAACATTCTCTTTAATTGAAATTAAAGAATCTGTTTCTATGTAACCATACCTACCATCTAATACTAAATATTTTATAGCAGCTCTTGCTTTAAGAAGCATTTGAACTTCATCAAAGATAATGGCTGATTTTCGCCTCTCTTATTATACGCAGTATTCATATGAATTAATCTTCCGATTATACGCAAGTAAACTAACTCAATTATCAGATTATGCGCATATTTGTTTGAAAGATTCCATTAAAAAAAGAAGTATCTAAACTATGATCTGATCCCTGTCAAGTGGACACACTAAATAAGTAAAATTTATTACCCAGTT
>ENA-OPSC01000032-OPSC01000032.1-human-gut-metagenome-genome-assembly--contig:-NODE-32-length-76413-cov-2.592394_pt1 | contig 76413 bp, 78 predicted proteins | sample MGYA00241800_ERZ501891 | MGnify/ENA primary metagenome ERZ501891 (study PRJEB25962, sample SAMEA2042407) | human gut metagenome | biome: human gut; feature: human-associated habitat; material: faeces...
CTATATCTTCTTCTAAGTCATTTTGTTCATATTCATCATCAGTATTTCTGTCGTCTAACAATTCTTGTAGTTCTGCAAGTGATAAATCATTTTCCATTGTTTCGTTACTTTCTATTTTCCGATATTATTCGTTGTTTATACTTTCAATAGTCTGTTTATACTTTTCTAATTTGTTATCTAATCTTTTTTGACATTTTTTAACAATTTTTTATTTTTCATAGCTTTCACTTCTTATTAACTCAGGTTTACTATAATCATTTTTTATGATTGTATATTCATTAATTCTAATCCAACCATTCTTTTGATGTGTTGATACTCTAAATCCTTCTTTGCTTATTGTTAATATAATGTCTTCTTTATTAGCATTTTTACCAGTAAACAAATCTATGTCAGAGCTTTTAATACTTTGGATAAAGTTAATAACACTTGTATCGCTTTCTATATCTAAATTATTAAGTCTGTCAATTAGATTGCTCATTTACTTATCCTCCTTTTTGACATTTGTCAATTTTTTTTCATTTATATTATACCATAAATTTGATTTTTTGTACTATTTTGGCAGAATTTTTTTCGTACTTGACTTACTTGCTATAACCTTATACTTAGCAAGTCCATATCAGAATAATGAAAGGATAAAGGGTAATTGTTTTTTGAAGGATTTAGTTAATTAAAAAGTAATTTCATCTGATATGTAGTTTTTTGATTTTTAAATCAAGGAATATAATATTAAATTATAAAGTTCCTTTGCCTATTTCTGTAATTCTATCAAAAGTATTTTCTTTTAATTTAAAAATATAAACTGTTTCTTGTCCTTTTGTATTTTTTGTTCTATATCTTATAATTCGTTTGAAAATATTATATCTAATTTTTCCTTTTTGATTTGTATCTATCTTCTCACCTTTATTTATAAGAAATTCGATAATATCTTTTTTATTTACTCTTTTATTCTCTGGTATCAATATTTTATAACCTAATAAACATATTGCATAAGAATATAAGAAGAATACAGCATATGTAATTATCAATAGATATATTGGAATATTCATTGAAAATGGAATATAGTTTACAAAAAAGGATATTATTCCTGCTACAACTAAGCAAAATATTTTTTCTGTAATAAATGGTTGTAAATCTTTGACTTCTTGTTTTATATTGTTTAGCATCTTTGCTCCTTTCGTTTTTTGACATTTGTCAAAGTTTTTTGTTAGTTTGTTTTTACCATATTTTTATCTTTTGTATATGCTTCCGACCCGTTTTCACTCCATTTTAATTATCATTGTTTTTTTGAATATTGTAGTACCTTTTAATCGCTGGTTGTAAGTTTGTATCGCCGAAGATATTTCCACCTACTTTTAGGTTGTCTGGTAATTTGGTTATTAGTGTGTTGCTTAGGTAAAGGTTTTCGCCTACCGTTAGATTTTCAGGTAGTTCTGTGATTTCTGTATTATAGAGGTCAAGACCACCACCTACTTTTAGACCTTTTGGCAGTTCTGTGATTACTGTGTTATAGAGGTCAAAATTGCCACCTACTTTCAGGTTCTTTGGTAATTCTGTTATTGGTGTGTCGCTTATGTCAAGACTGCCGTTTATTTTTAAATCTTCTGGTAATTCGGTTATGAATGTATTTCTTAAACAAAGATAACCATTAACTTTTAGACCTTTCGGTAATTCGGTTATCCGTGTGTCGCTTAAATCAAGATTACCATTATTTTCTGCCATTATTCTGTTTGCTTCTTCTATTGTCAATTCCATTTAACTTCCTTTCTGTCTGCCTGTCATTTTATATATAAAACAGTAAATCTTTTTTTATTTCTTCCAATTATTTTTTGACATTTGTCAAATTTCCCTGTTCTATCATCTCAAATGCCGCTTCATATCTTGAATTAGGATATTCAGATAATACATTAGCTAAGTTTTCTGATAACAATATTCCCTGTAACATCATTTTTTTACAATCAATGAATATATATGGTCTGGCATTATTATTAAGCCATATATATCCTAATTCTTCACCTTTTTCATTTACTGTATTTTCGTCATACTGTAAATATAATGTATCACCTGTCTTTAATATTTCATTAAGCCTTTTCATTTCTTCTTGTTCCTTTTCTTTAGGAACTTCAATTCCAATAAGTGAAATTATAGTTTCTTTGTTGTCTTTTTCGACTTTAATAGTTTTGCCATCAATAACAGATTTCATAATAACTGGAATAAATGTATCATTTTCTCCGTTAATTCCTGTTACTTCACTAATTTCATTGTATGTAGTTTCACTACTTACCGTTTCCGTTTCTGAAATGCTTTGTGAAATTGGTTCTGTTTCTTTCTTTGTCTTTGAACTGACTATTGATAAAATTATTGCCATTATCACTACAATCAGAACTGTAATTATAATTATTTTTTCTTTATCCCTATTACTTAATTTTTTCTCTTTCATTTTTTCCCTCTACTAAATGTTTATATGTAATATATTCAATGTCCTTTTTATAGAATGTATTAACTATTTCAACAGCAAAATAAAACACAGTCATAATAAAAGTAACTATAATTGAACCTACTGCAATCATAAAAAAGAAACGACAGAGCTTGTGTGTTTCCGATAAATAATGATAAATACCAAAAATATTCATTAAAACTATTGTAATAAAATGTGAACTATAAAAAAATCTGTAAACCAGTGAAGAGCCTTATTCTTTATGTGCAATAATAATTTTGATTTTCTCTCTACATTATCTATATACTTTGCATTCACCTCTCCTTTATAAAGATTTTCTGGCTTAATAAATATTCTCACTTGATTTTCTTTTTCATATTGGTTAATAACTGAAACTACAATTTCATCATTCTTTATTTCTTCAACAGTTACAGGCTCACCTGCTATTATTTGAAACCCTTTTATCTGCTCATACGATAGAGAACCGTAATTGATTATATATTTTTTTCCTTCTTCAAAATCTGATGTTTTATTTTTTATTTTGAACACTCCTTCTGTTTTTCAATATCTTGTTCTATCAATTTCTTGATATAGCCTGTTTTGTTATCGTGTCTTTCTACTGCTTCATACAGTTCTTTTTCAGTTGGATAAAAAACTATATTAAGAGTTTTTAACTTCTTTGAATATTTTTTCTTTGCTCTTTTTTGAGCTTCTGTTAAAGGCATTTGTGTTTCTCCCATTTGTCTTATTTGGCTTCCTTTCAATCTTAGACAAATGTTTTGTATATTTCTTCTACAAGATTTTTATAATCTTGTAGAACACCACTTTCATACTTTCCTTCCAAAAGTATTTTTCTTTCATTTGATGCCTGTATAATTGGTTTTGCTTGATAGCGAATTGTAGTATCAAAACAACGATTTGGAAAGAGTTCTCTCATTGCTGTTTCTACATTATTTTCTATTCTTGTTCTATTCCTCATTGTAAATAATAATTTAAAATCAAATGACAGAAAAGATGAATAAGATAATATTTCCAGCATTTGTTGAAGTGTAGCATCAACTCCTTCAAGACTTCCTGCATCTATTTTGAGTGGTACTATGATAAGGTCATCTTCATTTTTACAAGCCGTAACACCGTTAATTGTTACTGCATTGATAAAAGGAGAGTTATCAATAATACAAACATCATATTTATCCTGAATTTTTTGAAGTGCTATATCAAGTCTTGTGTCTGACTTCATACAACTTGTTTTCAATTTCATATCTGTTTCAATTAAATTACTTGAAGAAGGCAAAATATCTAAGTTGTTATAAATAGTATGTTGTATAGCTTCATTGATTAAAGTTGGCTGAATAAGTACATCGCTTACATCATAGCCTTTTATCCGTTTTTTCATATATGAATGAAGAATATCTATTCCTTCAACTCCTGTTGGATTTTCAGTATTCTTAAATTCTTCAATCATTTCTGATATTGTTTCTTCTGATATACTTTCGTGCGATTTCAGTATAGTTGCTGTTGTATTTGCTTGTGAGTCTAAATCCACTATCAAAGTTTTTAAACCTTTATTTGACAAGCCATATGCAATGTTTTTTACTGTTTCTGATTTACCTGTGCCACCTTTTTGTGTTACAACATTTAAAATTCTCATTTTGTGCTTCCTTTCACTTTTGACATTTGTCAAAGTTTTAATAATCCTGTTCTAAGTTTTCTATTTCACTTATGTCAGTATTTATATTAAACTTTTCCAGTAGTTTTTTTAGGTCTTCAACCGTTTCGTATCTAAATGTAATTTCTTTTTCAGTAAGTTTAACTTTATCACATACTGCTGCTATTTCTGATTGGATTTCGTTTGCAATTATATTATATATTGCTTTTGCTTTAGATTTCTTTTTTGATACTTTCTGCTTTTTTTCGGAAGCATCTGCATTTGTTTTATCAAACTTGTGATGCAAATTTTCAACAGTTCCTTCACTTATCCCGAGTGATAGGGCAACAAATTTTCTCTTATTAACTTGTCCTTTTGGAATTAAGCCTTGTTTTTTGTAGTTATCAAAAATTTGCTCTACTGCACAAACTTCTTTATATGCTACTTGTTTACTTTGGAACTCTCTCCGTCTTTGCTTATTTCCTTCAATAATAAGAAGTTGTTCTTCATACGCATTTTCTGGTTTCTTAATAATAAGAACATCAATTTCATCTGAACCAACTCCGTTTTCATAATTAAGAAAACTGGCTTTGTATCTTCTTGCTCCACTTATTAAAGTATATTTTTTTCCGTCATCAATAGAGGTGTCTTCATATACTACTAAATTGTGCATCTGTCCGTGTTCTTTAAGTCCATCGGCTAATGACATCAATTCTATGTCCTCTCCTGTTTCTTTGTCGATGGTCTTTTTATAAACATCTGTATTTTCGTAAAAGTTGAGTGGATTTTCTCTTATTTGTGTAATTTTAACTTTTGTTTTTAAATTACCTTTGTTTTGTAAAGTACCTGCTAAACTCATAGTTTTTTCTCCATTTATACTATCTTTTTCTTTTGCTTCTGCAAATTCTTTTCTGCATTTTCCATTAGCCATACAATGATAAAAATCTTTAATAGAAATATTTTCTTTTGGTTCCACACCATAACTACATATCGGAAATCCAAAAGGAAATAAAGCATATTGACAATCATTCCATTTGGCTTGTTTCTTTATTTTTGACATTTGTCAAAGTTCACCTACTTATTTTCTAAGCTAATAACTTTATAAAAAATTCATTTTGAGGTGTCTTTTTTGCCACCCATATACCCTTATGATATTTAAAGCCATTTTCTCTCAAAGCTCTGGCAGCTGGTGGTACTGGATATTTGTCCAATTTAAAAATGATTTTGTTGTCTGTTATTTCAACTTTATTGCTTTTCATTTTTATATTTCCTTTCCTTTTGTTTATATCTATATTATATACCTTATTAGGTATAAATACTATTGACAAATTGCACAAAGATTTTGTGTTTTTTTATGCACTTTTATATGAAATTGAATTTATTATGTTTTTATTTGTTACGATTATATTTTCTGCTATTATGAATAAATGTAAAAAAATAAAAAGCCCCTAAAGACTTTTTACTCACATTTATTTATCATCAATATTCAATATTCCTAAATCATATTTTTTTGTAACATAAATTTGTAACATTTTTTAAAAATTTGTAACATACTCAGAGAAATTGGCAAAAAAACAGATGATTAGATATATATCCTCTAATCATCTATATAAGCCACTTTCAGCACTCTCACTTTTTCTTATTTTCTGTGAGTTTGTAATAAAAACTATATTTAATTGGTGCAGGTGGTGGGACTCGAACCCACACATAGTTTCCTATAATAGATTTTGAGTCTATCGCGTCTACCAATTCCACCACACCTGCATTTAATGTGGCATTTTCAAACCACATTTACTATGCGTAATACATATTAGCATATTTTATATTTTTTGGCAAGGACTATATTATTAAATTTTTAAAACTTTCTCCATATTGTAATTTAGAATAATTATAAATATCTAATATAGTTGCAGATATATCTGCATATGTTTCTCTTATTCCAATGTTTACACCTTGTTTTATGTTCTTTCCATATATTAAAATAGGAATATATTCTCTATCATGATCTGTGCTTGGGGTTGAAGGATCATTTCCGTGGTCTGCTGTTATAATTAGTAAGTCATCATCATTCATTTCTTGCATTATTTCTGGTAATTTACTATCAAAATATTCTAATGCCTTAGCATATCCTTCCACATTATTCCTATGACCATATAGCATATCAAAATCTACCAAATTTGTAAAAATTAATTTAGCAGATTTATTATTTTTTATTTCTTGTATTGTTTTTTCTATTCCATCTGCATTTCCTTCTGTATGAATTGCTTTTTTTATACCTCTACCAGTAAATAAATCTTGTATTTTTCCTATAGCAACTACTTCATCTTCATTCTCACATAGTACATCTAACATTGTCTTTCCAAATTTTGATGATTCAAAGTCTTTTCTGTTATATGTTCTTGTAAAATTATCTGATTTGTCACCTATAAAAGGTCTTGCAATAACTGTTCCTATATTATATTCTTCTTTGTTTAACATTTCTCTAGCTATTTTACATATTTCATATAATTTTTCTACAGGAATTACATCTTCATGTGCTGCAATTTGAAATACACTATCTGCAGATGTATATATAATTGGAAAGCCAGTTTTTATATGTTCTTCGCCATACTTTTCTAATAAATCTGTACCAGAACCCACACCATTATATAAAGTTCCTTTTAATCCTGTCTTTTTCTTAAATTCTTCTATCATTTCTTTTGGAAATCCATTTGGATAAGTTTTAAAAGGGCTTTCGTTTACAAAACCTGCAATTTCCCAATGTCCTACAGGACTATTCTTGCCTTCACTCTTTTCTTTTGCTTTACCAAAATTCCCAATAATATTTTCCTCTTTATCTGGTATTTCTAGACCATCTATGTTATATAATCCCAATTTTTTCATGTTGCTTAATTTAGGCTTAGCCATTTCGTAAATATGTCCTAAGGTATTTGCACCTATATCTCCATATTTATCTGCATCTGGTAATTCTCCAATTCCCAAACTATCCAAAACAATAATAATAGTTCTATTTATCATTATTTGCCTCCTTTTTTAGCTTTACATTATATTCTTTAACATGTATTTCACAATTTTCATATTCAAATTTGTTTACTTCCTTATTCATTCTAAAAAATACATTTTGTTTTTTTACAAATTCAAATTTAGAATTATCTATTAAAACTAAGTCATTTAGTTCCATTCCTTCTGGAAGAGTTTTATTATAATTATCATAGTAAATTGTATTTGTTAAAAATATAATTGGCATTCCTTTCTTTATATTTATTCTGCAAATATATTCATTATTATCTTCTATTTCATTTATAGCTTGTTTAGGGTTTACATGATAAATTTCAAAATTCTCTTTATTAATATTATTTTCTGCTATGTATAATGAAAAATTAATTGGTGCTTTCACTTGTGTTAAGGCATTTTCTATGTCACTTACAATTGCTTTTAACTTTTCTTTAAATCTATCTAATGATGTATTTTTATTTACATCTATTACTCTATACATATTCTTTTCTATCTCACGATGTTTTCTTCCAGCTAACACTCTAATCTTAGTTTTATCTTCTGATAAACCACCAAAAATATCATACTCTTCTTTTGGAAATAATGAACTTACAATTGTAGTTTTTTCTTTAATATCATTTAATTCTTTTTCTAGTTCTTGTAATTCTTCATCTTGTATTTCATCTTTTCCTTTAATCATATTTATATATTCTAAAATTTCTGTTGTTGCTAAAAATATACTGTCACATTCTTTTTTGGATAATTTTTTTCTTATGACTTTATCCATATTTTTTCCAAGGTCTTCTAAATCTTCTAAATAGTCAAATGTCATTTCCAAATTATTAACTGTAACTTCTTCATTTTCATCTACTTCTGATAATATTAAATTATTATCTTTGTTAGTAAATCTCCAAAAGTCAAAAATACTTTTATTGTGTTCATTTATCTCTGTTAAATATAATTCTGCATTTCTTATCTTGCTTTCTAAAATTTTTAATTTATTTTCTAAAGCACGTACATCCATTTCACTATTTTTTAATCTCTTATCTTGTCTTTCAAAGGCTTTTATTAATAACACCAAATCTTCTATTGTTAAAAATTCTTTTTCTCTATTTATTCCATCATTTTCTTTTAAAATTTCTTCTAGTTTAGTTTCTTCTTTTTCCTCTTCTTCATTCTTAGCTAAACTATTTTCATTTTTTCCTTTTAGTCTTTTTTTATTTTTCATAAAAAACTTAATTTTGCCAAATAGACTACGTTTGCACTCTAAATATATTGATATTTCTTTTTCTTTGCTTTGGAATTCTTTTACTTTTTCCTTTTCTTCTTTTATTAATTCTTGTTTCTTTCTTTCACATTCATTCAAATTGTCTACAATTAAATTAATTTCATTATCTGTTTTATAAAATTCGTCTTTAATAAAAGTTGTTAAGTTGTCATATTCTATTACATTTTCATTATATAAAAATTCTAAACTTCCATCTTTTTTTATTCTTGGTTTAAATATATATTTTCCATTAGTCTCTGTTTGTAAAATAAATAAAGCTTTAATTAATTTAAAAAATTTAATTGCTTCTTCTTCATTAGTAATTACTATTTTATAATGGCTATTAATTTTTTCATAACATATTGTATTTCCTATAATGTGCAAATTCATATTTCCATATTTATCGTATACTTCGTAAATAAAAGGCCAATCTCTCGTAAATAACCAAATGTAATTTTCTGTATCTGTAATTTCGTTTCTTGTTAATAAATCACCAGAATATTCTGTATTGCACACTGGAACATAAATATATATATCTTTATTTTGTTTATATGCTTCTATTTGTTTTTTTACTAAATAGAAAAATGCTTCAAATTCTTCATCTTCTAGTGTTACCATCATAAAATATTGTTTTGTTATATCTGAATAATAAATTTGCCAAAGATAATTTTCACTATATTTTACTTCGAACGGAACTTTCTCATTTAAAATTTCTTGCTCTTGTTCTAATTTTTCTATCTCGTTTATATTCATTTTGTCTATCATTTTTAAAAATACACTATGTTTTACTATGTCATCTTCTGTTTCTAGCTTTAAATAATCATATAATTTACTACATTCTTCGTATTTTTTAGAAAGCAAATCCATTTTGTTTTTTGGTGTAATATATATTTGTATATCTTTCACATTTAAATATTTATATACTCTACTTTTGTTTTCGTTAAATCCTCTTGTTGGTCTAAATTCCATAAATTTATAATTTTTTATAAATTCTGGTATATTATCTAAATCTAAATTTATATATTCTAAATTTTTTTGTATCTTTATTTTTTCATCACTTGTAAGATTATTCATATTAACCTCCATGTTATTCACGTTTATTAGTATAACACAACATATAAAAAATGTGAATGCAAAATTTCCTAACATTTACTAATGCGCTAAGAAAATTCTGCATTCACCTATTTATACTTTTATTAAGCCCTTGGATGTGCTTTTTTATATATATTTTTAAGACCTTCATCTTGGAATTGCATATATACTTGTGTTGAAGAGATATCTGAATGTCCAAGCATTACTTGAATTGCTTTTAAGTCTGCTCCGTTTTGTAATAAATGTGTTGCAAATGAATGTCTTAATACATGTGGTGTAATTTCTTTTTCTATATGAGCTTGTTCTTTATAAAATTTTACTATTTTCCAAAAACCTTGTCTTGTTAGTCTTTTTCCATTTATGTTTACAAATAAAGATTTTTCATCTTCACTTTTTATTAAATAAGGTCTTGCCTTTTTTATGTATTCTTTTAAAGCATTAATAGAAATTGCTCCTAATGGTATATTTCTTTGTTTATTTGCATTACTGCAAGAAACATATCCTTCTTTTAAGTTTACATCATCTATATCTAAGTTTATTATTTCTGTTACTCTCATTCCTGTTGCATAAGCAAATTCTAGCATTGCTTTATCTCTAATTCCTTTTAAATCTACTGTTTTAGGTTGTTCTAATAGTAGTTCTACTTCTTTAGAACTTAAAACACTTGGTACTCTTTTTTCTACTTTTGGAGATTGTATTCCCTCTGTTGGATCTTCTTTTACTTTTTTAGTTCTTACTAGATATTGATAAAAAGATCTTATTGATGCTAAATTTCTAGATATTGTTGAAGTTTTTTTACCAATATTCTTTAAGTTTTCAAGATATTTTTTTATGTCTTCATTTGTAACTTTTAAATATTGTAAATTTTCTTCGTTTATATATGATTCATATTGAGTTATATCTCTTTTATATGATTGTAGTGTATTATTTGATAATTTTTTATCTTTTTGTAAAAATTCTAAAAAAAGTTTAATTCTTTTTTCCATTCTACTATCTCCTCTACTGCTTTTTTATTTTATGTATATTTATTATACTAATATGTATTTACATAAACTATATATGTTATATCAAAGATATTACGAATTGTAAATATCTTTTTAGTAATTATTAAATATATTTTGTTATAAATGTAAGTAAGTTGGTTGAAATGTATACTTCTAATAATGAAGATAACATAAATAAGATTATTGTTATTGCTGATAATATTGAATGTTTTACTATTTCCAACTTTATGTTTTCCTTGGTTCTATTTTTCATAATTGCATAACATAATTTTGTACTACTTACTGTAATAAAAAATAAAGCTGGAATAAATATAATATTCTGAAATAAAATACTACCTAAACAAAAAGCAACTCCTCTTCCCGTTCCAAGTGCTAGTATTGCTCCAGATATTGTATAGCCTATACATATTCCTTTGTACAATATAAAAAAATATATTAGTGGTAAACCTATAATAGTAGAGCCTATAAACCATAATATTATTCCCATTAATATATTTCTTTTTAAAGATACATTTATTAATTCATTTTTATCTATAGAGTTATTACTTTTTAATGTAGTTACAAAGTTAGTTATATATTCATTAACTTCATTTTTTTGTACTTCGTCAGAATTGTTTATAAAAACTACTCCTAAACCAATACCAATAAGTAAACAAATTAAAAGCAATATATATATTCTTTTATTTTCTTGTAAATTTTTTAAAATTATATTTATATATTTATTTTTTTCTTTTTTCATTTTATCCTCCATAGAATTATTTATACATAATATCTATGTAATAAAATGAATTTTAGAACTAACTATCTAATGTTTTAGTGGAAACTTTACCATAATTTCCACCACCACCTGCTTCTATAAGTAGTTTTCCTTTTCTAGATTCATCTATAATTTTGGCAAGTTTACTTCCTACAACTGCTTCTATATCATCAAATGATAATTTATGTAATATGTTCATTTCTGTTCCAAAATTATTTAATAGTTTATCTATTGTTTTATTCCCCAAACCAGGAACAAATCCTAAAGGTGTTTGGTATATGTATTCTGGCCTAAACTCTGGGCTTTTTGAATCCTCTTTATCTTTTATTAGTTCTATTCTGTCAAAAACACCAAATGTAACTTTATTACTTCCACAATATGGGCATTCTTCTACAGGTTCTTTAGTTTGAATTGTAGAATTACAAGCATCACAATAGGTTCTATGGTATTTACCAAGTTTTGGGTCTAAACCATAATTAGAAATAATTTTTCTTCCATCTTCGTTTTTTAGTGCTTTAACAAGTTCTTTAAAAGATATGTCTTCCATTTGGACTTTATTATATTCTCTTGCTATTTTTGGCAATGAATGTGCATCAGAATTTGTAAGGAATGTTTTATCTTCTAATTCTGATATCATATCTGCTAAGTATGTATCAGAACTTAAGCCTAATTCAACTGCAAAAACTTTCTCGTATTTTTCTTTAAATATATCTTTTAGTCTATCTGTACAATTTCCATAATAACTTTTAAATGGTGTAAAAATATGTGCTGGTATTAATATACCATTATGCTTTTCTACTATATCTATTAGCTCATAACCAGATAGGTCTGATCTTTGTGTACTTAAAGTTATATTCTTTATATGATTTTTCATTTCTTCTGAATATGCTTTTATATCTTTTAAATGAGGAAAATAGCATAAGTTATGTGCAGAACCTTTTTTACCATTTCTACCTATTTCAGAAGTTTCTGTTTCACTTCCTAGTATTATGCAAACTTTATCTTTATATATAATTCCTCCGTCTTCTAATTCGTATGCATCACCTGTTTTTAAAAATTCTTCTATATCTGCAATTACATATGGAGATGCACAGTCTATAATTCCTACAATATTTATTCCTTTTCTTTCTTCACATTCTTTTGCAATATTTGCAAAATTTAAACTTCTTGCTGCTGTTATTTTTATTGGTTTGTTATTTTCTGCTCTACCTATATGTACATGCAAATCTGCAAAAAATTCATTCATTTTTTAGTCCTCCCCACTTATATTTAGCAAGTCAGAAAATTTATGTTCTTCGTCTATTTGTCTTGCTAATTCATGTTTTATTCTTCTATCTGCATTTATTTCTTGTTTATTATCTCTTATTCCATTTTTATTAACTTCTAGTTTTTTGCCTTCTATATATAATTTCTTTGCTGTAGTCCTATAATCTATAGCTGCATTAATTCCTTTTGCTATATTATATTTTGGAAGTGTATTTATTTTTGTTTGCCATCTTGTTATTATCTTGCTCTTATCTAACCCAAGAGTTTCTAAATTTTCGAGTTCCATAACAAATTCTTTAAAGTCTTGTAAATATATATTGTCTAAATCTTTTAAATTTTCGTTTTCTAAAACAAATAAAGCCTCTGTTGGGTTAAAAGCTCTTCTGTCATCTCTATCTAAAAGCATACCAAAATTATCTATTAATTCTAATATATCCCCTTCTTTATCTCTTGGCATAATATTTGCAATTCTATTAGCTTGCTCACAAATTCTACAGAATCTTTCGTCAAAGCCTAATTCTTCTAAATATGTTGCACTTTCGTGTAAATATGTTTTTCTTTTTTCTTCTGTAAATGCAATTATACTTTTTTTACACGCATAAACCAAACATGCTGTTAAAACTAAGTTATTGTCTACATCTGGCTTAGAATGTTCTAAAAACATTCTACATATTTCTGCTTTAAATATTACTGTATTGTCAAAAAAGCAATCGTGTTTCTTTTTAAAATATAACAATATCTTCATTTTTTCAGATAATTTTCTTTCATTTAATAACATGTCTGCAAAACTTTCATTATACATACTCATTACTCCTCTTTTATGACATTTTTGTTAATTATATGTCATTGTTGTTTTCATTTCAATAAAATAACTGAAATGTAATATTTTTGTAACAGAGTTAAAATCGGGATTCGAGTACGGTCCTTAAAATCCCGATTTTTATCTTTTTTTATAATAATCAAGCATAAAGACATGGTATTGTAACCAATAAAAAAACCGACTTTATTAGTCGGTTTTTTTATTATATTTTTATATCTTCTATTTGTTTTTCTATATCTTTTATATCACCTTTGTTATGTATTACATAGTCTGAATTTTCTATGTAATAATCGTTTGTATTTTGCATATTTAACCTTTTTTCTGCTTCACTTTCTTTTATATTATCCCTTTTCATAATTCTTTCTATCTGTATATTTTTTTCTGCTATTACAGCTATTACAAAATCACAAACTTGGTCTAAATTACTTTCGAATAATAATGGCGCATTTACAACAATTATTTTTTTCTTTATTTTATTTATTCTCTTTTTTATTTCATCTACAACATAAATAAAAGTAAGCTTATTTAATTCTTCTCTTTTTTTGTCGTCTTCATATATTATACTTGCTAATTTTTTTCTATTTAATTTTCCTTGTCTATCTACTATTCCGGAACCAAAACTTTCTACTATAGAATTAAAATACATTGTTCCTTTTTTAGATAATTCTTTTGCTATCTTATCTGCATCTACTATTTCTGCTTCATATTTATTTTCTAGAATTTCGCATAATGTATCTTTTCCTGCTCCAGAACTTCCTGTTACTCCTATTATTTTCATACGCCTACCTCCCACGTTATTATTATACCATGTTTTGCATAAATAAACAATATTTAGGGTAAACATAACATATTAATTTATGAAAGAAATGTGATAATGTCTTAAGTAAAGAAATGAGAAAATGTCCCAACTAAAAAATATTTGTTCTCTTAAATGATATAATTAAAAAACATCATTTAAATCTAAGGAGGACAATATGAGAAAGGTGGAACTCTCATTGAAAGAAAAACGAAAGTATGAAATCATTAAAAAATTAATTGAAACTAATGGTAACAAAGAACGTGCTAGAATTAAATTAGGCTTAAAAAGTATTAGACAAGTTAATAGGCTAATTGCCGGATACAAAGATTTTGGAAAAGAATTTTTTGTGCATGGCAACAAAGGTAGAAAACCTAAACATGCATTAACAGATGAATTCAAAAATGAAATTGAAATACTTTACACTTCCAAGTACTTTGATTGTACTTATACTCAATTTACTGAATATTTAGCTGAAAGAGAAAATATTTTCTTATCTGTGCCAGAAGTTGGGCAAATTCTTAGAGAAAGATATATTCTATCTCCTAAAGCTCGCAAAGCTACTAAGAGAAACCTAAAGAAAAAATTAATTGCACAAAAAGAAAAATTAAAATCAAAAAAAGAAATTGCTAAACTTCAAGCTAATATTGTGGCTTTGCAAGATGCTCATCCAAGGCAACCTAGATGTATTTATTTTGGTGAAGAAATTCAAACTGATGCTTGTATTCATCTTTGGTTTGGTAACTTAAAAACAGCTTTACATGCTGCTATTGACGATTCTACTGGTCAGGTTGTTGCTGCATATTTTGATAATCAAGAAACTTTAAATGGTTATTACAATATCTATTATCAAATATTACTAAATTATGGTATTCCTTATCTTTTTAAAACAGATAAACGAACTGTATTTGAGTACAACAAAAAAGGTACTACCTCTGATGAAGATAATACCTTTACACAATTTGCTTATGCCTGCAATCAGTTAGGCACAAGTATTGAAACTAGTAGCACACCTGAATTTAAGCCTCGTATTGAAAGACTGTTTGAATCTTTTCAATTAAGACTAATACCTGAACTAAGATTAGCTAATATTACCACTATTGAAGAAGCTAACGCTTTTCTTCCAGCTTTCTTAGACAAGTACAATTCAAAGTTTGCTCTATGTATTGATAATACCAAATCTGTCTTTGAAAAGCAACCTAGTTTACAAAAGATCAATCTAACCTTGGCTGTTTTATCTCGCAGAATAATTGACACTGGTCATTCTATTTGTTTTAAAAGGAAACACTACAAACCAGTAAATTCAGTCGGTACACCAATATATTTCGGAAAAGGAACTAAATGCTTGGTAATTGAAGCATTTGATAAAAAATTATATGCAACTGTTGAAGATAGTATATTTGCACTTGAAGAGATTCCAGAAGTACAAGCATTATCTGAAAATTTTGATGAAATCTTACCAACAGAACCAAAGAAAATTTATATACCAAGAATGACACATCCATTTAAAAGAGAATCATTTGAGAAATTTGTTTCAAAACAAATTGAAAAAAATCAAAAAGAACTTGAAAAAGTTTCCTAAAATTTAGCCCTAAAAACTAAATTTTTTAGGGCTTATGTTTTAAAAATTTTGGGACATTTTCAAAAATCATTGACAGCTTTTTTTCAATTTTGTGTAGTATATGTTTTTCTATTTATATTTAATTTTTGTATACAGTATAAATCCCAATGCTAAGAAATGATTCACATGAAAAAGTAATGATACAAGAACTATAAGAATAAGTGGTAAAACTTTTGATAAAATAAATGAATTAGCTGAGAAAAATGAATTAAGTTTTAATAGTGTTATTAATCAAATTATTGAATATGGATTAGAAAACTTAGAAGAATAATTTGACTTTTGTTAGCTTCTATGCTAATATATAAATAGCTTAAGCAAATGCATTCTTAGTTCGGAGTTGTCATTTGTATCAGGTATGTGTACCACAACTACACATACTATTTTTTTGCTCAAAAAAACAGAGCAGACCACAACTTCTACTCTGTTTCGACTATGTATTGTATACAACCTAGTCTTCATTCTTTTCTTCTTTTGCTTTCATAGTTTCTTCTTTTTGTTGTAGAAGCATTTCTACTAATCGCAAAATTAGTTCGGAATTTGTCATTGGTATCACCCCTTTCCACCTTTAAGCGAAAGGTTGGTAGTATTTTACAATAATTCTCTTTAAATTACAAATCAATAAATTCCCTAATTTTTCCATCTTTTAATCTTTTTCTCGCTTTACTACCTTATTACAGTTAGTTTCACATTTTGACCATTATCTAATTTAATTTCTAAAATCTTTTCTTTTTCTCTATATATTATCTTATATTGCGAAGCTATATCAATTCTTATATTATGCAATAATTCAAAAATATTTAATATACCTTTTTTATGACTATATATGCATATTGCTTTTATAAAGCTAATATGTCCTTCAATCATCCCTTCTAGTTCTAATAATAAAGTCCTTAAATGAAAATTATTTTTTATAATTTTACTTAAATCCTTTTCTTTCACAATCATAATATTCACTCTTATCCTCTCTTTAAATTAGCTAATGGTGAATAACGTTGATAATTTATCCTTAAATCATTTTCATCTAAATCTAAATAAGCCTCTTCTGTTACTTTTACAGAAGAATGTCCTAATATTCTTGAAAGTGTATAAATATCTCCACCTTGCATTAAAAATCTTTTCGCAAAATTATTTCTTAGCATATGAGGATGAATATCGGACAATCCAACTCTTTCTCCATATTTTTTAAAATTAGTTTCATAATTATTAACTTTTAAAGCTTTTCCCTTATTAGTACAAAATACATATGGAGATTGTCTATATCTGTCTTTATAGTGTATCCATCTCCTTAATACTTTTGACATTTCTTCAGAAAAAAATACGTATCTATCTTTTTTACCCTTTGTAATATCTGCTCTTAATAATATAGTTCTTCTTATAAAATCTATATCTGTTTCTTCAATAGCTAAAGTTTCTCCAAGTCTCATCCCTGTGTCAAAAATTAATTGAGCTACAACATAATCTCTGTATTCATGAAACTTAGACAAATCAAATGCTTTTAATAATCTATTAAAATTTTCATCATCTATAAATCCAACTACTTTTCTAGCACATTTTATTTCTTTTATTCTTGCTACTGGATTAGTCATAATGTACCTATTTTCATAAAGATAGTTATAAAACACTTTAATATTTCTGATGTAGTTATTAATTGTAGTTGTACTAATCTTTTTTCCATAGTCCTCTCTATTTTCTGGAAAGTTAATAATCTTTGAATTCTGATTACTTACTACTGTATATTTTCCTCTTTCTTGTAAATATTTAATATATTCTCTAATGTGTAATTTCTTTGTATCTCCTGCAGATTTTACTTTATAATTATCTTTTAAATACTGTGTTAATAATCTTAAAGTTTGTTCATAACTCCCTATTGTTTTTGTTAATAAGTTCTTACTTGTACAATAATCAATAAATTCATCTACCTCATAATCAATTTGCTCCATACTAAAAAAACTTCCTTATTCAAAAATTCATGTTATAAATATTCAAAACATGAACCAATGAATAAGAAAAGTTTATTGTTTTTTGACTATTTCATTTATTGGCTTAGTAGCAGATTTTTTACTAAATCTATATGTATTGTCCTATACTTTATAGGTTTAGTGGCTATTTTTCAAATCTTGCATCTCTTCCGCTTCTAGGTTTCTCTTAAATCTTATGCAGTCTTTAATTCTAATCTTAGCTTATCTGCAATCATTGCTATAAATTCACTATTGGTTGGCTTTCCTTTTATTGCAGATACTGTATATCCAAATATATTTTCTACTTCATCTGCTTTTCCTCTACTCCATGCAACTTCTATTGCATGACGAATTGCACGCTCTACTCTACTTGGTGTTGTATGGAATTTCTTAGCTATATCGGGATATAATTGTTTTGTTATTTGATTTATTACTTCTATATCATTTACTACCATCATAATTGCTTCTCTTAAATATTGATATCCTTTTATATGTGCTGGTACACCTACTTCATGGATTAGATTTGTTACTAATGCTTCTAGATTTCTTTCATCTTTTTTATTTTCTGGAGATATGTCTATGTATTGTGGTTTATTATCTCTTGCTATAAAACTATTATTTTGACAGGGTTGGTAATATTTTAGATCTCGTATTCTCTTCATTAATAAGTCTATATCAAATGGTTTTACAACATAATATTGAGCACCCAGCGATATCGCCTGTTGAGTAATCTTATCTTGTCCAACTGCAGACAACATTATACTTATCGGTTTCTTAGTCATTGGAGTTTCATTAAGTTTTTCTAAAACACCAATTCCATCTAAATGTGGCATTATTACATCTAGCAATAAAATGTCTGGATGCGTTCCTTTTATAATTTCAAAAGCTTCATTTCCATCCTTTGCCACTCCCACAACTTCAATATCATCCATGTTCTCCAAATGCGCTGATAAAGTCCTAGTAAAATCAATGTTATCATCCGCAATTAATATAGTAATTTTTTCTTTCAATTCTCTTCCCCCTACTGTTAAAATTTGTAAATTTTTTACAATTCAAATTATATTATCTTTTTCCATTTTTTGCAAGGCTTTTTGGAAATTTTTTCAAGTTAAAATGGAAGATATTGTATTTTGTTAGAAGATATTCTTATTTAATATTAAATAAATTTTTCTTGTATAACTTTATAGTTTAAATAGTCAAAATTAAGATTTTCTTTTTGCATAAATAAAACTTGACTTTCTTTTTTCATTTCTAATTTTGCCATAATATTTTCCAAATATTCTACTTCTTTAATATTTATTTCATTTACCTTACAGAAGTATTTTAATTTTTCAAAATCTTTATACTCTATTTCTATTGTGGCTTCATATCCTTCTTGCTTTAGTACTATTTTACTTTTTTGTATTACGTCTTGGGTAGCTTGAGAATACGCTCTTACTAGTCCTCCTGTACCAAGTAATATTCCACCAAAATATCTAGTTACTACAACTAATATGTTGCATAATTCTTCCATCTTTAATATGTTTAACATAGGGGCACCTGCTGTACCAGAAGGTTCTCCATCGTCACTACTTCTATCTATTATGTTATTATCACAGTCTAATACTCTATATGCATAGCAATTATGTCTTGCATCATAATATTTTTTTCGTATTTCTCCTAATTTTGCTTCGGCTTCTTCTGGTTTATTAATATGTATTATATTAGCTATAAATTTCGACTTTTTTTCTACTAATTCACTTGTTTCTTCATTTTCTATAGTATTATAACTTTTCATTCATTCTCCTCTTATTATTAGCATATAGTTCATTATATCATTTATATGTTTATTCTTTATAATCCTGCTGTATAGCCTGTTGAATATGCTATTTGTAAATTAAAGCCACCTGTGTATGCATCTACATCTATAATTTCTCCTGCAAAATATAATCCCTTTATTATTTTAGATTCCATTGTTTTCGGGTTTATTTCTTTAGTACTAATTCCACCTCTTGTAACTATTGCCTCTTCTATAGGTCTAAACCCACTTATTGTGATTTTTAAATTTTTTATGGCATTAACTAAATTTTCTCTTTCCTTTTTAGTTATTTCATTTATCCTTTTACAACTAGATATTCCTGCACATTCTATAATTGGCTCTATTATTTTTTTAGGTAATAAATCATATAAAGCATTAATAATTTGTTTGTTTTTATATTTCTCGAAATCTCTAAGTAATCTTGTATCTAGCTTATCTTTGCTTAAAGCTGGTTTTAAGTCTATTTGTAGTTTTATTTTTCCATCTGATAATAATTCATCTACATTTTTATATCTTAATAGATGTGCAGAAGCACTTAAAATTGTTGGACCAGATACTCCAAAATGGGTAAATAATAATTCTCCAAAGTCTTCATATATAGTTTTATTGTTTTCTACATTTACTAGCTTCATAGATATATTTCTTAAAGCTAATCCCTGCATTTGTTTACATATTTCTAAATCTTTATTCTTAGCGGTTAATGGAATTAAAGAACCTTTTATTTTGGTTATAGTGTGACCAAGAGATTCTGCAATAGCATATCCATCACCTGTAGAACCAGTAAGAGGATAACTTTTTCCTCCTGTTGCTAATATTACTTTTTCAGCTTTTATTTCTTCTAATTTATTATTTTTATTTAAGTATACTACTTTCTCTACAGTATTATCCAATACTTTTATTTCTTTTACTTCACTTTCTGTAAACACTTTTACATTTTGTTTTTTCATTTCATTTTCTAATGCTTTTAGCACGTCCAAAGATTTATCTGAGCAAGGAAAAATTCTATTTCCTCTTTCTTCCTTTACATATACATTATTTTGTTTTAATAAATTTATTATGTCATCATTAGTAAAATTTTTAAAGGCGCTATATAAGAACTTACCATTTTCCGGAATATTTTCTATAAATTCATCCATTGGTAAGCTACTTGTTATATTACATCTACCTTTTCCTGTTATTAATAGCTTTTTTCCACATAATTTCATTTTTTCTAATAATATTACATCATTTCCTTGCTTTGCTGATGTTATTGCTGAAATCATTCCAGCTGGTCCTCCACCTATTACAACTACTTTCATATTATCCATCTTTCCTATTTATTTTTTTAATAAATTGTCTATCGCTTTTAGTACTCCTAATTTTCCATATTGATATGTTAAACCACCTTGTTGAAAAGCAATATATGGCGGTCTTATTGGTCCATCACAAGATAGTTCGATTGATGAACCTTGTGTGAACGCTCCTGCTGCCATAATTATTTTATCTGTATAACCAGGCATTTCCCATGGCTCTGCGACAGAATTAGAATCTACAGGAGAACCTTTTTGTATTCCTTGACAATATTTAATAAGATCTTCTGCATTTCCAAATTCTATATTTTGAACTATATCTGCTCTTGGTTCAAAGTATCTTGGTTCTGCTTTATAACCAAGTTCTTCTACCATTTTACTAGTTAATATAGCTGTTTTTAAACTACTTGCAACAACACTTGGTGCAAAAAATAATCCTTCTAAAAACTGTTTGTTTGCACCTAAAGAAGGACCTACTTCTTTTCCCTCTCCTGGAGCAGTTAATCTTTCTGCTACCAGTTTAATTAGTTTTTTCTTTCCTACTACATATGCACCATTTGTAGCGATTCCTGCACCCAAATTCTTTATAAGTGAGCCAACTGCAATATCTGCACCAACTTCTATTGGTTCTTTTTCACCAGTAAATTCACAGTAACAATTATCTACCATTATTATTACATCTTTATCTACTTCTCTTATTGCTTTTACTACTCTTTCTAGCTTTTCTATACTAATTGTTTTTCTTGTTGAATATCCTTTTGATCTTTGAATTTCTATAAGTTTTATTTTACTATTTTTTAATTTTTCTTGTATTTTTTCATAATTAAAATCATTGTCTATTAAATCTATTTCTTCATAATTTATTCCGAATGACTTTAAAGAACTTTCATTTTCTTCTATTCCTATTACTTCATGTAGCGTATCATATGGTGTTCCAGAAATGCTTAATAAAGTATCATTTGGTCTTAATAATCCAAATAATGTTACAGTTAAAGCATGTGTACCAGAAATAAATTGATTTCTAACTAAACTATCTTCTGCTTTAAAAATTTGTGAATATATCTTTTCTATAGTATCTCTTCCTATATCGCTATACCCATATCCTGTTGTAGTTCCAAAATGTATTTCTGATAAATTGTTATCTTGAAATGCTTTTAAAACTTTTATACTATTAATTTCACATATTTTATCAATCTTGTTAAATTCATCTTTTAATTCATTTTCTGCCTTTTGTGCTAATAATTCCACTCTTTCTGATATTCCTAATTGTTGGTACATTTTTATTCCCTCTTTCTAAAATTTGATAATAGGGCGACTCTTCGCCCTATTATCTTTTGTAATTTTTATTGTTCATTTATATCGTCTGTAAAATATTCTATTTCATATCCTGAAATAACTTTATAATATTTTCCTATAAAATAAGGTTCACCATTTTGTTCTGGAATTTTATAAGTAGGTTCAAGAATTATATTTGCTTTTCCATCTATAACTCCCCATTTTCCATCTTTCTTAATTCCAGCGAATCCTAATTCATTTACTTCTGTAACTTTATCATATTGGTAGTCTACTACAACATTATTATCTTTATTTACAAATCCCCATTTTCCTTCTCTTTCAGAAGCGAAAATATTATTATTAAAAATTTCGAAATTTGTTTTTAAAGTTCCATCATTGCTAACATATGTTGTTTGATTATTTGAGTAAACTTTTATATATTCATCATTTATTTCTATTTTTCCATTTTCCATTGAAACTATATTGTTCATTTCTTTGCTATATAATTCTAATACATTTCCTACCATAGCTTGAACAATATTATTTTTGTCTAACTTTTGTATTACTTCATATTTTATAGGTAGTATTTCCTCACCTTTATCGTTTATAATTCCAGATTTTCCTGTTTCTCCACCTACAATAAAATAATTATCATACAAATATTGTATATAGTTATATTTGTTACCTATTAAAATATTTCCATCTTTATTAATTACACCATATTTATCATTTTTATCAACTGTTATATTGTAATTTTCATTTTCTGTTTTTAATATGTTTGTATAAGCTAAATTTTCTTTTTGTGTTCCTACTAAATCAAAAATCACTTGTTTTCCATCTTTAATAGCTATTATATAATCTCCTGGAATTCTAATTTGTTCATAATCTACACTTAAAATTTGTTTTCCATTTAGATCTGTTACCCCGTATCTTCCATCTTTTTGTAAGATTAATAGTTTGCTATCTTCACTATAATTTATTGATTGATAATTGTTATCTAATAATAATTTATTATTTTTATATAATTGTATTTTTCCATCTTTTTCTGCTAATAAATATATATTTTCGTCATCTTTTACATCATTCATTCTATAAATTTTATCAAATTCTACATCTAAAATTTGTTCACGTTTATTATTTATATATCCATATTGCATTTTTCCATCTTCATTATTTAAACCTACAATATAACCATCTAATTCATATTTTTTCTCTTCACTATAATAATTATCTCCTGTTATATAGTCATATTTACAATCTAATAATTTTCCACCATTTATACTTACAACACCATATTTACCTTGTTTTTTTACTATTAATTCACCTTCTCTATATGGCATATTTCTTATTTCTTCATATATTGGTTTTATTATACTTTTACCTTCAAAATTTATAATTCCATATTTTCCATCTTTTTGGTACTGTAATACTGTTTTTTCATATGGAATACTACTTACAACCTCTTTTATATCTATTGTGTTTACGTTTTCGTAATTTTTTAATATTTCCTCGTTTTTCTCATTTAATACTTTAGTTTTATATTCTCCTGACACAGCATTATAATCGTATATGCATATAAAGATTGGTTTTTTAGGATTTGGCAATTTTATCGTATTATATTTAGGCTCTATAATTACTTTTCCCGTTTTATCTATAATACCAGATTTTCCATTGCTCATTATTTTATAATAATTTATATCTTCATTTGATATCTTCTCTAACTCGTAATTTTCTTTACTTTTATTTATTGCTATTATTACTCCAGTTATTGCAGTAATTAATATAATTGCTATTATTACAATTATACTTATTTGTTTTAATTTTTTATTATCTTTTTTCTCTTGAAATTTCATTACAAATATCCTCCTATTTGAATATTTCCTATCTTTTGTTTTTATAGTCGAGTTCTACATAATTATATAGTCTTGGGCAATATCTGTCAATGAAATTTACCTATCTATTTTAAAGCTAAGATTCACATATTCTTTATATTTGAAATTTTAATATTTTTTACATTGATAGTTCTAAATATTTTTAATAATATTATTTACTTTAATTATTTTAAATATTCTTTACATTCCTGTTTTTGGTAGTTTCTTTATAGTATTTTTTACTTCTAATTTATTTTCTGTTATTTCTATATTTGGAACTTCTTCTTTTGTATTCTTTATAGTAATTGTTAACTCTTCATTAAATTTAGGTTTTATTTCGATGTATCCATTATATAAAATATATCCTGTCGGCGCTTGTATTTCTTTTATATAGTATGTGTCTGGTAACACATTTTCTAATATTGCTTCTCCTTTTTCATTTGTCTTAATTTCTGAAATAACTACTTTTTTGTCTTTATCTAGTAATTGAAATACTGCATTTTCTAAAGCTTTCTTGCCTGTTTCATCTTTCTTTACTATTTTTATTTTTGTTTTATTTTTTTCATAGTATACCATTTTTTCTCCAGATCCATTTTCGTAAGTAATACCTGTTATGGCATAATCTTGATTATTGGTATTTGGAGCTCTTCCTACAAAAATTGGCTTTGTTTCTACATTTGCAAAAGCTTTTATTTTTATATTTCCACCATCACTTAATTCATTTATAGGCATTGTTACTCTAAATTTTTCATTAGATTTAAATTCTTGTCTTGGTATATCATTTATATCTGTAATTATTGTTCCTTCTGTCACTTTTTCTTTTACTATATTATATGTATTCATTGGCCCATCTGGTTTTACATAAAAATCTTTGCTTATACATCCTGGCATATTAGTATTTTCTTTCCATTCTGTACTTTCCTCTACTATACTTAAGTTTGATGATATTTGTGTATTTTCTCCATCATTTACTTTTAATAAAATATTGTTTAGGGCATTCCATGTTCTTGTACCTGCTTCTCCTATAGGTGAAAAATCATTTATTGTATAATTATATAAAACAGAATATACAGCCATCTTAGTCGCCATAAAAGCTTCTCCTACTGTATTACAGCCCATTTCTTCTGGTGTTTTATATGGGTATCCATTTGTTATAGCTTTCCATATATATACATTTTTTATAACTCCATCTAGTGTTACATCATAATTTATACTGTCATCCACACCAGCTTTGTTTTTATCTAAACAATATGCAGGATATTCTTTCCCATCTTGGTTATATACCACAACATATGTTTTTACCACAGTATCTCCTTTTTTTAATAATCTTCCACAATCTCCTTTGGAGTATAAATTTTTCTTATCTATATTTGCAAATGTTTTTATTGTAACTATATTTAATACACATGTTACAATAGCAAATACAACTATAAGCTTTGTAATTAATTTTTTCATTTTTTCTCTCCTTTATATTTTTATTGCCTGCACATATCTTCGATATTCTGGCTTATCTTCTAAACACGTTATTAATGTTAATTTATCTTGTTTACTGTTTTGTAATTTACTCCAGTCTGTATCTTTTATAATTCCAATTTCATCTACACTGTACTTAGTCATCTCTCCATTATAACTGTATATTATTAAATCTCCTTTTTCTAATAGTTTTAAATTTTTAAAATAATTAACTTTATATCCCCTATTATGTGCAGCAAGACCAATATTTCCACCATGCTTAGGTGTCTCTTCGAAGTGACCTACATATTCGTTCATAGTGTTCGTACTTGTTCCTTCTGCTATAGGTGCTATAAGATTAATCTTAGGTATTTCTATTTGCCAGTTTTCTTTATTCTCTATATGGCTTTTCTCTTGTAACGTATTATTATTTGGCATTAATAACTCTATATTTACATTGTCTGGAATAATTTTTTCTAAAGAATTTTCAAAAAATTGATTTTGTTTAATAAAAAATATTTGATTCAAAAAAATAAAAATGAATATTGAAATTATAAAAGAAATTAAAATTATATTTTTATGACTAAAATTACATATGGCTACCACCACCTACTTGAAAAAAAAACTAAATGAATAAAATTGCAATTTTTATTATATTACATTATTTTCCACTCTTTGTAAAGTGTTTTCGTAAGACATTATTCGACATTTTCCTTTGTAATCCATATTGTATAGCCACTATATATCTAAAAAAAGTCCAATGTACACAATAATTCTCTAAAACAAAAATCTTTCTACCAGAGAATTTTTCCTAATACACAAAACCTCTTATTAATATAAAATATTAATAAGAGGTTTTTTATTAAAACAGATTTTTTAAGGATTACCCCTAAATCTCGGTTTTTGTTATTTTCCTATATCTAAATCAAAATAAAATTCTACTCCAGTATCTTTATTTCTTACACCAAAGTCATTATTATAATTGTTCATTATTGCTTTTACCAGTGATAGACCTATTCCTGTTCCACCATTTGCTCTATTTCTAGAAGAATCCACTTTATAAAAACGTCTCCATATTCTTTGTAAATTTTCTTCTTCTATATTGTCACCTGTATTAAAAACAGAAATTCTTACTTTATCTTTTCTCTTTCTTTTTTCTATTGTAACCTTTATATATTTTTCGTTAAATATTTCTTTTGCATGTTTTATTGCATTTGTAACATAATTTGTTACAACTTGCTCTATATAAAATTCGTCTGCATATACCATAACTTCATCAGGCATTTCTATTTTTACATCTATATTATTTTCTTCTAACATTACTTTAGACTTTCTTATAACTTCTTGAATTAATTCTGTAATGTTAAAATTCGCATTTTGGAATTCTCTTTTTCCATATTCTAATTTCATAAGTTCTAGTAATTGCTTTACTAGCTTATCCATCTTATTTGCTTCATCTAATATAACATCTGCATAAAACTGCCTATTTTCTTCATCTGAATTTACATTTTCTACTAATCCTTCTGCATATCCTTGTATTAAAGCTATTGGTGTTTTTAATTCATGAGAAACATCTGATATAAATTGAGTTCTCATTTCTTCTATTTTAGACTTTTCTTCTATATCTTTTTCTAATTCTACATTAGAATTTCTTAGTTGTTGAATTGTTCCTTCAAGCTTATCTGACATAATATTAATATTTTTTCCCAAGTCATCTATTTCATCATCTACATCTTTTGGATGAAATTTTTTGCTGAAGTCCAATCTTGCCATTTTCTCTGCTATTTCGTTTAATTCTTGAATAGGCTCTGTAAACCTTTTAGAAATAAATGTAATTATAATAGCTGCAATTATTAGTGTAATACCTCCTATTAAATACAAGAATGTATTAGAAATTTTTACACTTTCTTGAATTGAAGATATTGGCATCCTTATGTATAAACTATAATTATTATCTAATGTACCAGACAATAGCATATATGTAATATTATTAGATGGGTCTTTTATTTTCTTTATATTTACATTTTTATTTATATATATAACATTTTTATTTCCATCACTTCTTAATGCATTCATTTCATTTATTGTTTGAATAAAATTTTCATTAGAAGTATATAGATTTATACCATCTTGAGTTTCTAAAATAATATCATAATTATTTTTTATTGCATAGTTTGACAAAATATTTGTTATTACTTTTTCCGATTGATTCATATTATAGTATTTGTTTACTTCATCATATATATCTACAAGAGCACCTTGCTTTGTATACAAATAAAATGATTCTAAAACTATATTATTTAATATTATTAAAAATAATATTATTACTGCTACAGATATTGCTAAAGTTATAAATAATTTAAATCGTATGGAATTATATTTTTTATTTACCTTTTTCACTATTTAACCTCGAATTTATATCCAACACCACGCATTGTTTCGATATATTTTCCTTTTTTTCCTAATTTATGCCTAATTTTCTTAATATGACTATCTATTGTTCTAGAATCGCCATAATAGTCATAATTCCATACATTGTTTAATATTTTATCTCTTGATAATGCAATATTTTCGTTATCTATTAAATATTTTAATAATTCATATTCTCTTAGGCTTAATTCTATTTGTTTTCCATCTACTTTTACAGTTCTTCCATCTGGATCTATAATAATTCCACCATAATCTTTAAATTTATCTTTTTCTTTTTTAGTTCTTTTTAATATGGCCTCTACTCTTGCTACTAATATTTTTGGACTAAATGGTTTAGAAATATATTCATCTACTCCAAGTTCGAATCCGAATAGTTCGTCTTGTTCTTCTCCCCTTGCTGTAAGCATTATAATTGGTATTTGTGATATTTGTCTTATTTGCCTTAAAACAGACCAACCATCTAATTTGGGCATCATAACATCTAATAAAATTAAATTTATCTTATTTTGGTTTTCTTCAAATATTTCTAATGCCTTTTCGCCATCTTCTGCTTCTAAAATTTCGTATCCTTTTTGAGCCAAAAAGTCTTTAATTAGTTTTCTCATTCTTGATTCATCATCTACTACTAAAATCTTTTCACTACCCATATATTTTCGCTCCTTTTACATAACTATTATACATTATAATTAGTTTTTTTGTCCAGATTGTGAAAAGATTTAAAATATTTGCTCATTTCTTTGTATTTTATATTTTCTTTTATTATTAAATACCACATAAAAATCACTATAAAAATAATCGCTATATTCTTTGTATATAATAAACCTATACTAGCTAGCGCGGTAAGAATACTCATCATTATATTATTAATAGAATTACTTATTTTATATGATTCAAAATTACTATAAAAAATTCTTAATATTCTGTTTAATATTTGCCCACCATCTAGTGGATATATTGGTAACAAATTAAATATTGCAATTACTATATTTATATAGACTGGTTCTGGTTTATTTAATACTAAAAACATTCCCGCAATTACTATATTAGAAATAGGCCCCATTAATAATATAATTATCTTTTTTACATTATTCATATTTGATTTTCTTATTTTGGTATTATATTCCTCTTCTTTTTCTTTAAATCCTACCGAAACACCTAATGGCATAATTTTTAAGTTTTTTACCTTATATCCTAACACTATTCCTGCTAAAAGATGAAAACATTCGTGTATAATTACAAATATCATAAATAATATATACATATAAAATTGATTAACAATAAAAAAAATTAATCCTACTAAAAATATTTTTATATCTATTTTAAATTCCATTACTCACCCTTTCTAATGAATTTATTATTTTTAGAAGTTTAAAATCAAATCAGGATTTACATACCTTTCATTTTTTCTTATTTCAAAATGTAAATGTGGTCCTGTAACATTTCCTGTTGCTCCTACTTCTGCAATAGGTTGATTTTGCTTAACATATTCACCTTCTTTTACATATAATTTATTGCAATGTGCATAATAAATTGCTACATCATCTTTTTCTATTCTTAAATGATTTCCATAATCACCTTCACCTGAAGCTATTTTAACTATCCCGTCTAAACTAGCATATATAACTGTACCTGTATTTGCCGCTAAATCTATTCCTGTATGATTTTTTGGTACAGATGCTGTTGTAGGATTTCTATGTCCAAATCTAGATGTAACTGTTCCTACAATTGGTTTTGTTATATTATATTTATTTTTTATCTCGTTTGCGTCAATTTCCATTTGTGATAAATTTGTTTCTATTTTTTCTTCTGTAGCTCCGCCTATATTTGTGTTATTATCTATCGTTTCATTTAAACTTAGTTCATTAGCTAATTCATTTCCCATAGAATTTTCAATTTGATTTTCTGATTCTTTTGTAAAAATATTATTTGCATTAATCCAATTCATAAAATTTATATGCAGTTCATTGAAATTAACATCATATTCCATAATTTTCTTTGCTTTACTAAGCATATCTTTTGAAAATAAATTTTCTGCATTTTGAAAAGAATAAAAAATACAATATATACTTAAACATACTAATATTTGGATTATAACTTTTTTTATAATTCTATTTTTTAATTTCGAATGTTCCTTTGTTTTTGTTTTTCTTATATTTCCTTTATTTCTATATATCTCTTCTGCTCTTCTTATTCTTTCTTCTGTTGTTAATACTCTTTCCATAAAAAACACCTCTTCCTTAGTAATATATTTGTACAATATATTCATTGGTTGAGGTTTTTATGTTTAAAATATAAAATTTAATATACAAGTTATTGCAAGTATACAAAACACTATAAAACTTATTTTTTTAAGTTTATTGTATTTTTTAATAATTGTATTATATTTTTTCTTATCTTCATAATTGTTTATATTTTTTAAATAGTCATGTATTACTGTTTCTGCCTCTTTTACGACGTATCCGTCTTCTGCTTTACTTTTAATGTCATTTGATTTTAATTTTCTCATTACTTCTTTTTCCTTATTCTTTATTTCTGGTTTTAATATAACCCATGCCTCCTCTACAATATTTGAAGGCAAATTTCTTAATACTATCATATTTTTCATTTCCATATGTATCACCTCTAAATCTATATTTATATTAATAATTCACAAATTTAAAGATTTTATACTTTCTAATATTATATTAGAAATATTTTTTGAAAATTTTAATATCATTTTATAATCTGCATTTTTTAAATTATAATAATTTTTAACTAAGTTTTTTTCATCTTTTCCTACTATCGCTTTTATAGAAATGTTTCCAATTACTATAGATTTCTTTTTTAGTGCACTGCCTGGTACTAAGCCTTTTTTTAATATAAAAACATTTCCTGGTTCTATACTATTTGATAATGCTGAATCTATACTAATAACATATGGTTTTGTATATTCTTTTTCTATATTTTTTAATGTTTGATTTATATTTTTCGAATTAACATTATTCTTTAAGTTTCCTAATATTTTTATCTTTTTATCTTTTAAATTTTTATATAAAGTTTCACCAATTAGTGGTCCTAAACTATCTCCTACCATTTTATTACTTCCGATACAAACAAAAATTAAATTAGAATATCTTTTTTTATTTATTTTTTCTATAATTTTATTTAGTTCTAAATTAAAATTAGCATATACTAAGTTATTAGAATACATTGTATCCCTCCATAACCACAGTATATGCTTTTTTTTATAGTATATTCACTTAAGCTACATAACTATTTTTTTGTTTTGGCAATTATTATATTTATATCTTTAGAATTATAATATTTTTTAAATAAATCTTGTGAATAACCAGCAACTTCATTTGTTAAAAAAAATGTCTTATAATCTTTATCTATTAGTTTATTTAAAACTTTATCCACATCTTCTAGTTCTTCTAATTCTATACCATTCATACCAATATTTTTAAAAAACTTAAAACTATTATTATCATGAATCGATTTTATATATGATACTTTAATAATAATCACCTAATTATATTATACCCATATTATTATTTTTTATTTACTAAATTAATTAATTCTTCTTTAGCAAATAAATACTTTTTATTACAAAAATGGCATATTATCTCTGCTTTTCCATCTTCTTCTATAATTTTATTTAGATCTGTCTTTTCCAATGCTAGCAATGCTCTTTCTATTTTTGCTTTGCTACAATCACATTCATATTTTGGCTTCATATCCTTTTTAATAACTTTTAAATTTTTATCACCTGTTATTTGTTTTGCAATATCTATTAATGATAAATTGTTTTCTAGCATCTTAGAAATTGCTCCAGATTTATATATGTTTTCTTCCAGTTTTGTTATATCCTCTTCTGTAGCATCTGGCATAGCTGTTACCAAATATCCTCCTGCATTTTTTACCCCATTTTTATCTACTAAAACTCCTAATGCAACAGCAGTTCTTGTTTGTTCTGACTCTGTAAAATATCTTGCAAAATCTTCTGCAATTTCTCCAGATGAAATTGGTATTACACCAATATAAGGCTCTTTTAAACCAATATCTTTTATTACATTTACATATCCATTAAATCCAACAACACCACCTACATCCAATTTTCCAAATTCATTTAACGGTGCATCAACTTGTGGGTTATCTACTATCCCTTTTATTTTTAGATTACTATTTACAACAGCAACCATTTTTCCTATTGGACCATCACCTTTTACTTGTAATGTAATATTGTCTTTTTCAGACTTTAGATCTGTTCCCATTATTATCCCCATTGTTAAAAGTCTACCCAACGCTGCTGTTGCAACTGGGCTTAGGTCATGAGTTTTTCTTGCAGATTCTACTAAATTTGTTGTATCTGCACAAGTTATAGAAATTCTTCCATTATATGCTAAAAATTTTATTATATTATCTTCCATTTTCTATCCTTCCTATCGGGATTTGGGGACGGTCCTTAAAATCCCGGTTTTATATTTCAAAAGTTCATTAGCTCTTTTAATAAGAAAATCTGCCTACAACTATATACGAAGTTCAGCAGATTATTATAATTCTTATTGTTTTTCAAACATATCTTTTCCTACTCCACAAAGTGGGCAAACCCAATCTTCTGGTATATCTTCAAAAGCTGTTCCTGGAGCTATTCCAGAATCTGGATCTCCTTTTTCTGGATCGTATACATATCCACAAGCTAAACAAACATACATCTTTATCACCTCTTTAATTTTTTTATAATTATATTATGAAAATCATATTTTATCAATATTTAAATTTATTTTTCTTCATATGGTGTAAACATATCTTTCCTTTCACCACAAACTGGACAGTTCCACTCTTCTGGTAAATCGTAAAATTCTGTATTTGGACCAATACCTGCTGTTTCATTTCCTACTTTCGGATTATAAATATATTTACAATTCGAGCATTCATACATGCTTCCTTCATCTCCACGTAAATTTGAAAAACTTCTATATCCCAATGCAATAACTGCAATTACCATAAAGGCAAAAGAAATTGCTTTTATTATTCCACTTTCGAATAATATTACTGCAAACATTCCAAATGTTGCACTTATTCCATATAAAATATAAACTGCTTGTTTTTGTGAAAAACCTTTTCTTACTATTCTATGATGTAAGTGACCTTTATCTGCTTGGAATATGGCTTTTAATGATTTTCCTTTATGAATTCTTCTTAAAATTGCACATAGTGTATCAAAAATTGGTAAACCAAGTACTATTACTGGTAATATAATTACAACTGCTGTATATGTTTTCGCAACACCTAAAATTGAAACCACTGATAATGTAAATCCTAAAAAATTAGACCCTGTATCCCCTATAAACGTTTTAGCCGGATTAAAATTAAATGGCAAGAATCCACATAAAGCTCCTGCTAATGCTGTTATCATTATTATTGCAATTAATGGTGAATTATTTAGTGAAAATATTATTAGTAATGATATACACGAAATCATTGTTATTCCAGAAGATAAACCATCTAATCCATCCATTAAATTTATAGCATTGGTAATTACTATTATCCAAATTACTGTTAATACCATAGAAACTATTTCATTAACTACAGCTGATTCAAATAATGGTACTACTTCTATAATTCTTATTCCAGATAACACAACTGCAACAGCAGCTAGAAGTTGTCCCGAAAGTTTCGCTAAAGGTCTTATTGTTTTTACATCATCTATAAAACAAGTTATTCCTAAAATTAGCACACCTATAAAAAATCCAAGTATTTTTTTGCCATATTGTTCTACACCAAATAAATTTAATCTTGACGAATCTTCTATTGATAATGTTATTACTAAATATATAAACGAAACTACAAATCCTGCAATAACAGCAACTCCACCTAATTTTGGTATAGGCTTATGATGCATTCTTCTATTATCTTTTGGTACATCTACTGCACCTACTTTTTTTGCCAATTTTATAGAATATGGTGTCATCATAAAAGCTGTTATAAAAGCCAATAAAAAGGCAATTGCTATATCTCCCCACATGTTTAACACCTCTATTTCATATTTTCATTTTCTATTTTTTCTAGCATGTCTAATCTTTCTTTATATCTACCACCTTTAAATTCTGTTTCTAGCCATGCATTTATCATATCTATTGCTTCTTTTACATCTGTATTGTCACCAGATAAAGTTAATAAATTTATATCATCATCTGCTTTAGCAGATTTTGCATATTCTATACTAGTTACACTTGCAGCTCTTACACCTTTAAATTTGTTAGCTACAACTGTCATTCCATAACCAGATCTGCATATTAATATCCCCTTGTCTGCAACTTTATCTACCATTGCTTGAGCAACTTTTTTTGCATAAATTGGGTAATCTGTTCTTTCTTCGGAATTTGTCCCAAAATCTTTAAATTCAATACCTTGTTTATTAAAATACTCTTTTATTTCTTCCTTTAGTTTATATCCCCCATGATCTGCTCCTATAGCAATCATATTAAGACCTCCTTTTTTATTCTTTTTTACTATATCACATGATTTTTTAGAATACAACATTTTATGGTAAATTGTATATTTTTTACTAAAATACTTGCTAATTTTAGCATTTCATGGTAAAATATTAAGCGCGTATATTAAGGTGATTATTACTTAATATGCTAGTTAAAAAATTAACAAGGAGGTGTTTTGGATGCCAAATATAAAATCAGCTAAAAAAAGAGTTGAAGTTATCAAGAAAAAAACTATGAGAAATAATAGCATAAAATCTGGATACAAAACAGCTATAAAAAAAGCAGAAGCTGCTATAGATTCTAAAAATATGGAAGAAGCTGTAACATTAACTTCTTTTGCTACAAAGAAAATAGATCAAGCTTGTGCTAAAGGTGTTATAGTAAAAAACACAGCAGCTAGAAAAAAATCTCAACTTTCTAAAAAGTTAAATGCTGCAAAAGCTTAATTGCTTATAATTTATAATAAAAATTATGCATAGTTTTTATTTGAAGACTCTATTTTAATAGACGTCTTCTTTTTTTATTGTATCGGAAAATGGTAATTATTTCATTTGTTTTGCTATCTATTTTATGTTATCCTATAATTATTAGAAGATGTTTTGTATACTTAAATTCATACCATAATTTAATTAAGGAAGGAAAGTGATTACAAATGCAAATAGATAATTCAACAAAAAAAATTGTACATTATGGAATTATATTTTCTTCTTTTATATTATTGTTGTCAATTCTAACATTAACATACTATAATTTCTTTTATTTACATCCTCTTATATATCAAATCGGAGTATTATTATTCCAAGTTGGTACTACATATTTCTTTTGTTTTCTATTTGGAGGTTTTGCTTTTTCTAAAATAAAAGAAGAATTAAATTAACCGGGATTTTAAGGACCGTCCCTTAATCCCGGTTTTATAAATTATTTGCTTAATTCGTCTTTTAGCATTTTATTTAACATTTGTGGATTTGCTTTTCCTTTAGTTAGCTTCATTGCTTGTCCTACCAAAAATCCTAATGCTCTATCTTTTCCTGCTTTATAGTCGCTTACAGAGTTTGGATTTTCTTCTAATACTTTTATTACAACTTCTTTTATTGCTCCTTCGTCTGAAATTTGTATCCAACCTTTTTCTTTTATAATTTCTTCTGGCTCTGCTGGATTTTCAAACAATTCTTCTATTACTTTCTTTCCAATACTAGAACTAATTGTTCCTTTATCTATTAATTCTACTAAATGACCTAAATGCTCTGCCTTAAATGGTATTTGATCTGGTTCTAACTCTTTTTCATTTAAAATTCTAGAAATATCAGAAATTATCCAGTTATTAACAGCCTTTCTATTTCCACATACTTCACTTGCATCTTCAAATAAATCTGACAAATATTTAGAACCTGTTATAATATTTGCATCTTTTTCAGATAAATTATATTCATTAATATATCTTTCTTTTCTACTTTCTGGAAGTTCTGGTAAATTATTTTTTATATTTTCTATATATTCTTCTGATAAATTAATTGCAACCAAGTCTGGATCTGGGAAATATCTATAATCTTGTGCATCTTCTTTATCTCTCATAGAAAATGTTTTTCCAGATACATCATCCCATCTTAAAGTTTCTTGTTCTACTTTTCCAGCATCTTCTAAAACATCAATTTGTCTTTTTACTTCGTATTCTATTGCTCTTGTTATTGATTTAAAAGAGTTCATATTTTTCATTTCTGTTCTTGTTCCAAATTTTGTGTCTCCTACTTTTCTTACAGACACATTTACATCAGCCCTTAAAGAACCTTCTTGCATTTTACAATCTGACACTTCTATATATTCTAATATAGATTTTAGTTTTTTCAAATATCTATCAGCTTCGCCACTTGAACGTAAATCTGGCTCAGACACTATTTCTATTAATGGAACTCCTGCTCTGTTTAGATCTACTAAACTTCCTCCTGCAAACTCATCATGATTTAATTTACCCGCATCCTCTTCTATATGAATTCTTAAAAGTCTTACTTTCTTTTTATTTCCTTCATCATCTTCTATTTCGATATATCCATTATTGCACAATGGTTTATCAAATTGAGATATTTGATATGCTTTTGGTAAGTCTGGGTAAAAATAATTTTTTCTATCGTTTTTACTATTTCTTTCTATTTCACAATTTGTTGCAAGACCTGCTTTTACTGCATATTCTACAACTTTTTCGTTTAGTACAGGAAGTGTTCCTGGCATTCCCATACAAATTGGGCAAGTATGTGTATTAGGCTCTGCACCAAATGTTGTAGAGCATGAGCAAAATATCTTTGTTTTTGTAGAAAGTTCAGCATGAACTTCTAGCCCTATTACTACTTCATAACCATCTATTACCATCATTTTCCTCCTTACTACTTTTTAAATTCCGGTTTATATTTTTCTCTAAATTGTACTTTTTGTTCGAAAGTATATGCAGCATTTAATAATGTTTCCTCTGTAAATCTATTTCCAATTAATTGCATACCAATTGGCATTCCTTCTTTATCTACACCACATGGAATAGATATTCCAGGAAGACCTGCAATATTTACAGAAACTGTACAAATATCTGCTAAATACATTGCAAGTGGATCATTAATTTTAGAACCAATATCAAAAGCAACTGTTGGTGATGTTGGTGTTAAAATAACATCATAATTGTCAAATACACTCTTAAATTTATTCATAACTAATGTACGTACTTGTTGTGCCTTCTTGTAATATGCATCATAATATCCTGAGCTTAATACATATGTTCCTAATATTATTCTTCTTTTAACTTCTGGTCCAAAACCTTCTGTTCTAGAATTCCTATATAGTTCTTTTAAGTTGTTAAATTCTTTTGCTCTATGCCCATATCTAACTCCATCAAATCTACCTAAATTTGAACTTGCCTCTGCACAAGCAATTATATAGTATGAAGCCAAAGCATATTCTGCTATATTTAAAGAAACTTCTGAAATTTCTGCTCCTAGCTTTTTATATGTTTCTATCGCTTTTTCTAAACTTTCTTTTACTTCTTCATTTATTCCTTCAGCAAATAATTCTTTTGGAACTGCTATTTTTAAACCTTTAACATCATTCTTTAATGCTTTTGTATAGTCAACTTTTGGTCTTTCTACAGATGTTGAATCCATCTTGTCTTTTCCTGTAATTATATTAAGAAGCATTGCTGAGTCTGTTACATCTTTTGTAATTGGTCCCACTTGGTCTAATGATGATGCAAATGCTACAACACCATATCTTGAAACTAAACCATAAGTTGGTTTTAATCCTACTACACCACAAAAACTAGCAGGTTCTCTTATAGAACCTCCTGTATCTGTTCCTAATGCCCATGGTACCATTCCAGCTGCCACAGCTGCAGCAGATCCACCTGAAGATCCACCTGGTACTTTATTTAAATTCCATGGGTTTCTTGTAACATGAAAATATGAATGTTCTGTTGAACCACCCATAGCAAATTCGTCCATATTTAATTTTCCTAAATTTATAAGATTTTCCGAATTTATTTTTTCCATAACTGTTGCATCATATGGTGCAACAAAGTTCTCTAGCATTTTTGAAGAACATGTTGTATTAACACCTTTGGTACATATATTATCTTTAATTCCTATTGGAATTCCAGCTAATTTTTCTACAATTTCTCCACTTGCTATTTTTTTATCTATTTCTTCTGCTTTCTCTAAAGCATCTTTTTCTAGAGTTGTAACAAAAGCTTGTACATCTTTTTCTTTTTCTTCTATTTTTTCTATATATGCTTTTATAATTTCATAACTTGTAAGCTCTTTTTTCTCTAATTTTTCTTTAAGCTCATGTACTGTTAATTCTGTAATATTCATATTTGCCTCCTTTATTTATATTGGCTTAAGTATTTACCTATTAATTTATAACCTTTGGAATTTTAAACATATTTTGTTCTTTACTTGGTGCATTTTGAAGTAAAGCTTCTAAATCTCCAAATTCTTTTACTTCATCTTTTCTAAATTCATTTTTATTTTCATTTGCACCAATTGTAATGTCTAAATCGTTTACATCTGCTTTATTTATTATATCTGCAAAATTTAATATCTCTTGCAAATTTTCTAAATATTTATTCATCTCATCTTCTTTAATATTTAAATCAGCTAATTTCGCAATGTGTAATAATTCATCTTTACTTACTGTATTTTTACTCATACCTTCATCTCCTTGCGTTTTTTATCGCATTTATTATATATTCATTTATTTCTAAAAGTCAAGTTTACCATAATATTTTAAATAAATATTGACAAATTTGCAAATACTATGTAAAATAATTTTATAGGCATTATGGTAAACTACATTTAACCCATTACCAAATTCCTATGTAAACAATGACGAGCTTTTGCAAGTTGCTAATAGAGATTAAGGGTCTAGAGGCTGAAAGCCCTTTTAGAAAAACGCAATTGAATAACACATTGTTTTTATTTAAATTTAATAAATTAAGAGGAAAACTAATAAACCATGTTTTCAATATAGGGTGGCACCGCGGAAAGTATTTCGTCCCTATCATATTTCAATATATGATAGGGATTTTTTGATGCCTATCATATAAAACCACAGTTAAAATTTTTTATTTGTATATGTGGTTTATAATTGGAAAATCCAATATTTAGGAGGTTTATTATGGAAAAGTACAAAACACACTCATGTGGTGACATCACACTAGCAGATGTCGGGAAAAAAGTAAAAATTGCAGGATTCGTGCAAACAATTCGAGATTTAGGAGGTCTAGTATTTTTAGACATACGAGATATGTATGGAATTACACAAGTTGTAACTTCTGCAGAATCTAATATTGTAGATTTTGCCTCACATATCCCTATTGAATCTTCTGTATCTGTAGAAGGTATTGTTAGAAAAAGAAATGCAGATACAATAAATGAAAAGATAAAAACCGGTCTTGTAGAAATTTATATTGATGACATCAAAATTTTAGGAAAAAGAACTGCTGATTTACCTTTCGAGGTAAACTCAGATAACGAAGTTAGAGAAGATTTACGATTAAAATATCGTTATTTAGATTTAAGAAATGAAAAATTAAAATCTAATATTATCTTACGTAGTAAAATAATACAATTTTTAAGAGAAGAAATGATAAAACAAAACTTTTTAGAAATTCAAACACCTATACTTACAAGTTCTTCTCCTGAAGGAGCTCGTGATTACTTAGTGCCTAGCAGAATTCATAGTGGAAAGTTTTATGCACTTCCTCAAGCTCCACAACAATTTAAGCAATTACTAATGGTTTCTGGATTTGATAAATATTTCCAAATTGCACCTTGTTTTAGAGATGAAGACTCCAGAGCAGATCGTACTCCAGGTGAATTTTATCAATTAGACATGGAAATGAGTTATGCTTCACAAGAAGATGTATTTAATGTTATAGAACCTGTTATATACAAAACATTTACAAAGTTTTCAGATAAAAAAATAGTAGAATACCCATTTCCAAGAATAGCTTATAAAGATGCTATGCTTAAATATGGGTCAGATAAACCAGATTTAAGAAATCCTTTAGTTATTGTTGATGTTACAGATATTTTTGAAGATGAAAGTGTAACTTTAAACGCTTTTAAAGGTAAATTGGTAAGAACCATTTCTGCACATGATGTTGCAAATGAGCCAAGAAGCTTTTTCGAAGGTATGACAGACTACGCAATAAAAGAATGTAAAGCTAAAGGTTTAGCTTGGCTTCGTATTTTAGAAGATGGAACATTTCAAGGTCCCATTGCAAAATTTATACCAGACAGCTCTAGGTTAGAACTTATAAAACGAACAAATTCTAAACCAGGTGATTGCCTATTCTTTATTGCAGAATCGCCAAAACTTGTTAATACTTTATCTGGTGAAATTAGAAATGAACTTGGAAAACGTTTAGGTTTAATTGATAATAGTGTATTTAGTTTTTGTTGGATTGTAGATTTTCCAATGTATGAACTAGATGAACATGGTGACATCACTTTTAGTCATAACCCATTTTCTATGCCACAAGGAGGTTTAGAAGCTTTATCTAATAAATCGCCATTAGATATAACAGCATATCAATATGATATAGTTTGTAATGGTATAGAACTTTCTTCTGGAGCAGTTAGAAATCACAATATAGAAATTATGCTTAAGGCCTTTGAAATTGCTGGATATTCCGAAAAGCAAGTAAAAGAAAAATTTGGAGCTTTATACACAGCTTTTCAATTTGGAGCTCCACCACATGCTGGAATAGCTCCTGGAATAGATAGAATAGTTATGCTTCTTACTGGTGCAAAAAATATTCGAGAAGTTATTGCTTTTCCTTTAAATAGCAAAGCTCAAGATTTAATGATGGATGCCCCTAGCTTTATTTCTAGAGAACAGTTAAGAGATATTCACATTAGGCTAGAAAAAAATTAACAGGGATTTGGGGACGTAGCTTAAAATCCCTTTTCCTTATTTTAAAAAATGTGATAGTTATAAAAACTATCACATTTTTCTTTATTTTTATATTATACTTCATAACCGGGATTTTTAGGACCGTCCCCCGATCCCGATATCTCGATATTTATTTTCCATAGTAGCTGTCTAATAATATTTTCTTTATTTCTGTTACTAATGGTAATCTTGGGTTTGCAGGTGTACATTGGTCTTCGAATGCTCTATCTGCTAGTTCATCTACATTGTCTAAAAATTCTTTTTCATCTACTCCTGCTTCTTTAAATGATGCTGGTATATTTAAGTCTTTATTTAATTTTCTAATTGCTTCTGCTAAAGAATGTACTCCCTCTTCTACTGTATCTGCTTTTAAGCCAACCATTCTAGCTATTTGCGCATATTTTTCGTCTGCTATAAAATATTCATATTTAGGGAATGATGTAAATTTAGTTGGTTTACTTCCATTATATTCTACTACATATGGTAATAAAATTGCATTAATTCTACCATGTGGTAAGTGGAATTTTGCACCTAATTTATGTGCCATAGAATGGCATATTCCTAAAAACGCATTTGTAAATGCCATACCTGCCATTGTACTTGCATTGTGCATTCTTTCTCTTGCAAATTTATTATCTCCGTGGTTATATGCTTCCTTTAAATTTTCGAATACTAATCTTGTTGCTTTTTCTGCTAAAGCATCTGAATAGTCGTTTGCCATGTTAGAAACATAAGCTTCTAAAGCATGTGTTAAAACATCCATTCCTGTATCTGCTGTTAAAGTTTTTGGAAGTGTTGCAACAAAGTCTGGATCAACTATTGCTACATTTGGTGTTAATTCATACGCTGTTAGTGGATATTTTCTTCCTTTTTGTTTATCTGTTATAACTGCAAAAGATGTAACTTCTGAACCTGTTCCAGATGTTGTAGGTATTGCAACCATTTGGCATTTTTTTCCTAACTCTGGGAATTCGTATGTACGCTTTCTTATATCCATAAATTTTAATTTTAATCCTTCTAAATCTGCTTCAGGATCTTCATATAGAAGCCACATTCCTTTAGCTGCATCTATTGCAGAACCACCACCTAATGCAATAATTACATCTGGATTAAATCTTTGCATTGCTTCTACACCTCTTTTAACCGTGTCAAAAGATGGGTCTGGCTCTACATCTGAAAAGATTTCAGAATGTACATAATCTTGTCTTTTTCTTAAATGATATAACACTTTATCAACATATCCGAATTTAACCATAGATTCATCTGTTACAATAAAAGCTCTTGTTATATCTCTCATATCTTCTAGATATTTTATAGAACCTGCTTCAAAATATATTTTCTTTGGAACTTTAAACCATTGCATATTAACTCTCCTTCTTCCCATCTTTTTAATATTTACTAAATTTAATGCAGATACATTATCTGTTGTAGAGTTTCCTCCAAATGTACCACATCCTAATGTTAGTGATGGTGTAAATGAATTATATATATCACCTATTCCTCCTTGTGATGATGGTTGGTTTACAATGATTCTACTTGCCTTTACTCTTTTTCCATATTCTTTTATTATATTTTCATCTTCTGAATGTATAACTGCAGAATGGCCTAGTCCACCATTTTCTAGTAATTTTTCTGCTTTTTCTATACCTTCTTTACTATCTTTTACAATATAATATGCAAGTACTGGGCTTAATTTTTCTTTAGAAAATGGAAATTCTGGTCCTATTCCCTCTTCATATACTACTAATACTTTTGTGTTTTCTGGAACTTCGAATCCTGCTTGTTTTGCAATATTATATGGGCTTTGACCTGGAATTTTAGATTGTAATGCATATCCTTTTTCTTTATTAAACATTACTTCTTTTAACTTTTCTTTTTCTTCTGGTGATACAAAATAACATCCAGCATTTTTCATTAAATCTTCAAATTCTTTATATATTGCTTCATCTACTAATACAGATTGCTCAGAAGCACAAATCATTCCATTGTCAAATGATTTAGATAATACTAAATCATTTACAGATGTTTTTAATTTAGCTGTTTTATCTATGTAACATGGTACATTTCCCGGTCCAACACCTAAAGCTGGCTTTCCAGATGAGTAAGCAGATTTTACCATACCTGGTCCACCTGTTGCTAATATTAAATTTACGTCTGGATGATTCATTAATCTACTTGTTGCTTCTACAGATGGTTCTTCTATCCATAATATACAATCTTTTGGAGCCCCTGCTTTTACTGCAGCTTCTCTTAATATTTCTGCTGCTCTTTTACTACATTGTTGTGCAGATGGGTGAAATCCAAATATAATTACATTTCTTGCCTTTGCAGAAATAATTGATTTAAACATTACTGTTGATGTTGGGTTTGTAACTGGTGTTACTCCTGCAATTATTCCAATTGGTTCTGCTATTTTTACATAGTCATCTTCTATATTTTCCTCTATTATTCCAACTGTTTTTTCATTTTTTATACTATTATATATATAATCTGTAGCAAACATATTCTTTATTATTTTATCTTCATATATCCCTCTTCCAGTTTCTTCTACTGCAAGTTTTGCAAGTTCCATATGATGTTCTAAACCTGCCATAGACATAGCTTTTACAACATTATCTACTTGCTCTTGATTTAGCTTTCTGTATTCTTTTGAAGCTTTTTTTGCTCTTTCTACTAAATCATTAATCACTTTTTCTATCTTATTGCTATCATTTTTTGTTTCAGCCATAAAAAAACGCCTCCCTAATATAATTATACAATTTTAATAATATATTATTCGGTTTCTAAAGTCAATAGAAAATTTTTCTATAACACAAAAAAGCACATCTAATATTTTACTTGCAAATGTAAATTCTAATAAAATTTAGGATACGTTATAATTCTCTAATACAAAAAAAGAAAGTATATCACGATCTTTTTCGAGTCTACTTTCTTTTTACAATTTTATGTTTAATATATCTAATATTTATCGTGAAGCATCTGAATTGTCTGAATGTAATTTTGTAATTTTTTCTACAACACCTTTTCCTGCATCACGTTCTATTTTCTTTATCTCACCTTGTTTATGTCTTTCTTCTTCTTTTTGTAATAATTCTGCAATTGTGCTTCTAGCATTTTTCATTCTTAATTTTCTTCCTTCGTAGCCTACCATATCTAGGAAAAATTCCTTTTGCTTTGTATATTTTTGCCTGTTTAATTCTGCGTCTGGTCCCATTTTAATAGGAATTGCGCTATTCATAAATTCTGTTATTCTCATACAATATCCTATATTTTTATAATTAGACACAACCTTTTTAGCTGCAATTTTAACAACTTTTATTTTAATTTCTTTTGCTCTTTTTTTTGCACTGCTTGAAACTTCTTCTTGTAACTTTATTTCTTCTAACTTGTCTTGAACTTTTTCTATAACTTTCATTAAAGAAAAATCGTTAGATTCATTAACTAAGCAATACATTTTGTCTAGGTTCTCCGAAATTTCTGCTAAAGACATTTTTCCAATTTTAGCTCTTTGATTTGTTAGTATACGTTCTACTATTTCTATTTTCTGTCTTTTATCTAAAGCTTTTATAATATCTATGCCATTATCATCTAATAGAGCTGTTGGTTCATCTATCGATTTAATTATTTGTGTCCTATCTTTTTTAGTTAATTCATCACTTATTTGTGATGTAATTTCTAGTTGTTTTTCGGGTTCTCCTATAGTTTGTATGGCTGTAACTGCTGCTTTTTTTGCTTGACTATTTCCCTTTTGAATTTGTTTTATAACAAATTCTTCTAGTTCATCATCATTCATGTATTTTAATTTTTCTATTAATTCTTTTTTTTGTTTTTTCTCTTTACGCTCTTGCATATTTTGCTTTATTTTGTCTATTACTTTACTCATAAATCACTCCATATATTACATATATTTTTGAGGATTTAAAGCTTTACCATCTTTTCTTATTTCAAAGTGTAAGTGCGAACCTGTAGAATTACCTGTTGAACCTACAGCTGCTATTTTTTCTCCTGCAGAAACTCTCTGTCCGTTTTTTACATATAATTTACTACAATGACCATACCACATTTCGTAACCATTATCACATTTAATTTTTACTAAATACCCATATGATCCTTTATATCCTGCAAATGTAACTGTTCCTGAGGCTGCTGCTTTTATAGGTGTACCAGATGGAGATGCTATATCTAAACCAGTATGTGAGCTTGAGCGAATACTACTTCTTTCTCCAAATCTGGATGTTATTTTTCCACCATTAACTGGTCTTACTGCAACAACAACTTTATTGCTACTTTTCTTTTCAGGCTTTCCTGCAACTTTAGCTTGTTTTGCTTCTTCCTCTTTTTGTGCTACTTTTTTATCTAAGTTCTCTATTTTTATTTTTGCAATAGCAACATTTTTTTCTTCTGTTTCTATCTTTTCTTTTTCAAATATTTGCTTTACTCCAATATTAAGTACTAGTTTATCTTTATATTCGTTTTGTAAGTCTAAAACGATTTTATCTGCTTCTTCTTCAGTTTTTACATATGTTTGTATTTGATCATCTATAGTTATTCCATACGCTGTGTATACTGTAGAAATGTTTTCTTTTATTTTTTCTAGTACATCGTCTTTATTCGAACTTTTTTTGCTTACAAATTTAGACTCATATTTAACTTCAGCTTCTAAATTTCTAAAAGCAACCCCTTCTTCTTTACTTTCTATATAATTATTTACTTCATTTTCTATTTCACTTTTATTTGCTACATATCCAATTTCTTCACCATTTACTGTTATTTTAAATAATATGTTATATCTAAATAAAATTACAGTAAATAATACTAATAACATTATTGAAAAAATTTCTGTAAACTTTATTATCTCTTTTGTGTGAATTTGTAAATGTTTGTTTAAAATATTTATTCACTCTCCTTTTATTCCTACACACAAGCACTATTTATTATACCATATATTTTATGCTTTTTCAATTTTTCTATGCATTATTTTTATACTTTTTTTCTATTTTTTATTATTTTTCCCTTTATTTCTTTAAAAATTACTATATTTATCTCCCTTTTACTCCCATTTTCTTTTAATTTTAATATTTTTTAGTAAAAAAATTAAAATTCTAATAAAATATGAAATGTTCAATAGTTCTTTAGTTAGTATTTTTTCCTACTAAGAAAAATTTCGTAATATAAAAAAAATAGTAAGAAATTCCATAAAATCTCTTACTATTTCTGTCTACTGGGATTTTTAGGATTGTCCCTTAATCCCGGTTTTATTTTTAGCGTCCGCCCATTGCACCGTCCGCCTCCTCCGGCCTCCACCTCCAGAAGAGAATCCTCCTCCTCCTCCAAAGGATGATGATGAATAGTGTGCAGACGAATGTGTAGATGTATATTCTTTCATTGTTGTTTGCATTGTATTATATGATGTTTGTATTTCATTTGTAAAACCTATAAAGCTACATTCTTTATTATAATAGCTAGGATTACATGCCATGTCGATAATACCTTTTGTTGGTCTTTCTTCCTGCCAGTATTCTTCTGTAAATACATATGGGTATGAAGCATGAAGTTCTTCTATTACCTTTTCAGATATTCCAAATGCTGTAGCATATACTAAATATTTTTCCCATATAATTATATCAAATACTCCTCTTTCATTTAATAAAGAATAATGCTTTAAATATTTAGAAAGACCCTTCCACTCTGCTTGTTCGTCTTCACCTTTTTGTGTAAGTTTATATAAATTACCTCTAGCCTTTTTACGGTTTTGTTCTAATATTATAAGCAGTGCTATAATAGGAACTAATACTAATATAATCTCTAGTAAATTGTTTCTTATAGATATTCCAAATGCTGCAAGGTATCCTACATCAATTATTGGAAGTAATGACATTAATATAAATATTATAATAGCCATAAATATTCCCGCAAATATTGTAGGAGTAGGACTATATGTTTTATCATATAATTTTTCTTGTTTCTTATCTATTATATTTTCACTATATAAATTTTCTTTTATGTGTTTTACCATAGATCTTACATGTGCACTATATTTATCATAGTTTTTCTTTGCAAAATCTTGTAATTCTTTAACTTCTATAGATTCTTTTTTACCTATCGCATCTTTTATTAAATTATATATTTCTTTTTCATCCTCTTTTAAATCCTCTTTACCTTTTAGAATAGAAATATATATTTTATCTTCTAATTTCTTTTCAAATGATATATATCCTTTAAGACATAAGTTTAATATATTTGCTGCCAATACATCAGATTGTTTTCCATCGGTCCAATTAAAATTATTGTCAAAATAATATAAAAAAGCCCCTTCTCCTGGTGTAGAAGTTTCTTCTCTTGGAATATCCCTAAAATATTCTAAGTTTCTTTTTTCTATTTTATTACCAGATTTATTAATATTAAAATAAGTTTTTATATCTTTAAATATAAATAATAATATTATTACTTCTATTGATAAAATTATTATAAGAATTATTCTATTTTCCTTTATATTCTCATTTGTTTTGCTAGCCCATCTTGTTTCTTCTTTTTGTATACCATTTAACATTGTAAATGTTTTACCTTCAACATTAAACATTTTTTCTTTTGTAACCACTCTTATTTCTAGCATATTCCCAGCACTAAAATTTTTAATTTTAAATTTTACTTTATTAGTTCCGCTTTTATCTATTCTTCCATTTATATTTCCATGTCCCCAAACCAGTAAATTTTCTGAATTGCTTAAATTTCTAGGTAAAGTTATTGTACCACTAATATTTTTACACATCATACCATTACTTTTATCTAAAAATTTCCAATAAAATTCTTGACAGTCTTCGTATGAATTTATAACATTGTTTATTTTATATGATATCTGAAATTTAACATTTCCAGAAGATTTCTTCTTTCCTGTCCCAAATGCAACTTCTACTACATTGTTTTTTATTTCTTCTGCATAATATTTTCCCTCTGGTACATGGTATTCTTCATATCCAAGGTCTTCTAACTGTTCGTTTGTTTTTAAATTTTTTACAGATATATCCGAAATTGGATATTTATTTGTGTTATAAAAATCTTTAAATAAAGTTCCTGTATTTTTTACATACACATTCCATGTTTCTACAACATTCATACTTCCATCTTCGTTTAAAGCAACATTATAATCTAGTTTATTCATTATTTGTATTTGATCTATATTAAAACATAATATTATCCCTAAAATAGCAAATATAATAACTAATATTATTATATATTTTATCCATCCATTTAATTTCTTTTTCATATAATCCCCCTAAGGTATTCCATAATTTTCTAGTATAAAAATTGTTCCTACCATATAAAATCGGTTTTTATAGAAGTTTGTTACAATTCCGGTTTTATTTTTCTTATCAAAAAACTAGAGCAAAAGCTCTAGTTTTTTATAATTTATATTATTCTGCTGATTCTTCAGATTCTTCGTTTTTTACTTCTTCTTCTACATCTGGAGTTTCGTTATATTTTTCTATTATAGCGTTTTGAATTTTCTCCCTTGTTTCAGCATTAATTGGATGAGCTACATCTCTAAACTCTCCGTTTTGAGTTTTTTTACTTGGCATAGCTATAAATAATCCATCTTTTTCAATAACTTTTATGTCGTGTACAACAAATTCGTTATCGAATGTTACAGAAGCTACTGCTTTCATTTTGTTTCCTGAATTTACTTTCTTTAAACGTACATTTGTGATTTGCATTTGAGCACCGCCTTCCAAAGTTTTAAATAATATTTATATTGTACAATTTATATGTACAACTATATTATTCTTCAAAAAAAACTTTTTTCCTTCTATTTTTTCAAAATTATTTATTTTTTAACATTTTTAAAATATTTATCATAAAATAGTAATAATTATATTGAAAAAAAAGCATAATAATTATATAATCTTACGTGTTTAATACAGGAGGGGAATTTTAATGCCTAATCTTAACTTAATAAAAAAATATAATAGAGTACATATGATTGGAATTGGTGGTGTTAGCATGAGTGGAATCGCCGAAATTCTTAATAATTTTGGTGTAATTGTTACTGGCTCAGATATAGCTAATTCCGAAATCGTTAAAAAACTACAAAAAAATGGTATTTCGGTTACTATTGGTCATGACTTCGAAAACTTAGCTAAAGCAGATATTGTTGTTTATTCTGCAGCAGTAAATGAAAATGACCCCGAAATGCAAAAAGCAAAAGAATTAAATATTGTAACGTGTGAAAGATGTGACTTTCTTGGGCTTCTTACAAAAGCCTTTTCAAACACTATTGGTATTTCTGGTACACATGGAAAAACTACAACTACATCTCTTGTGTCTTTATGCTTCTTAGAGGCTGGCTTAGACCCAAGTATTCAAGTTGGAGCTATTTTAAAAGCGATAGATGGTAATTACAAAGTTGGTTCAAGCGAGCATTTTATAATAGAAGCTTGTGAATATGTAGAAAGTTTTTTAAAGTTTTCACCTAAATCTGAAATCATCTTAAATATAGATAATGATCATTTAGATTACTTTAAAACTTTTGAAAACATAAAAAATGCTTTTATTAAATATGTAAAAATTATTCCAGATGATGGTTTACTTGTAGTTAATGGAGATGACACTAATTGTTTAGATTTACTACAACATACAAATGCTAATAAATTAACTTATGGAATTACTAATAAAAATACAGATTTCTTTGCAGTAAATATTGTATTTGATAATAATGGTTTTCCTGCTTTCGATGTTTATAAAAAAGATAAATTCTTCGAAAGAATTCAATTAAAAATTCCAGGAATGCACAATGTTTTAAACGCATTAGCTTGTATTGCTCTTTGCGATTATTATGGAATAAGTAGTAATCATATACAATCTGCTCTACAAAAGTTTACAGGTGCTCACAGAAGATTTGAATATAAAGGAACTGTTAATAATGCAACTGTATTTGATGACTATGGTCATCATCCTACAGAAATAATAGCAACTGCTAAGGCTTTAATGAATAAAAAATATAATAAATCATGGGTTGTTTTTCAACCTCATACTTATAGCAGAACTAAAACACTTTTAAATGATTTTGCTAAAGCTTTATTAAATTTTGACAATATTATAATTACCGATATATATGCAGCAAGAGAAACAAATAGATATGGTATTTCTTCTCAAGACTTAGTTGATAAAATTAACTCTTTAGGGAAAAATGCTATATATGTGAAAGATTTTACAGATATTATTAATTATTTAAAATCTAATATTAAAGATAATGATATTGTTCTAACTTTAGGAGCAGGAACGGTAACACAAATTTCTGACCAAATAGTAGAAGGAAATTAGATAATCTAATTTCCTTCTACTTCTTTCATTTGTTTTAACATTGTATCTGCAAAAATTCCATACCCTTTTTCTGGGTTGTTAACCATAACATGTGTTACTGCTCCTACAAATTTTCCATCTTGTATTATTGGTGAACCACTCATTCCTTGTATTATTCCACCTGTTTTTTGTAATAATCTTTCATCTGTTACTTTTATTATCATGTTTTTGTTAGCTCTATTGCTTGATGTATATACCTTTTCTATCTCTATTTCATATTCTTCTTGCTTATTATTTTCTAAAGTACATAATATGCTCGCTTTTCCTTCCTTTACTTCATCTCTAGGCATTACTTTCATTTCATTTACTCCTTCTTTTTTTAGGTTCTCTATATTATTCAATTTACCATAAATTCCAAAGTTAGTATTCTTATATACTTCTCCTATTATTTTACCATTTTCTATACTTCCTTGCAGTTCTCCCGGATTTCCTTTTTCTCCTTTTACAATAGATATAATTTTACTTGTTACAATATCGCCTCTTGCTATATCTATAAGTTCTTCTGTATCCACATCTAATATTCCATGTCCTAAAGCTGCAAATTCTCCTGTTCTTGGCTCATAAAAACTTATTGTTCCTACTCCAGAAGCTGCATCTCTTACCCACAAGCCTAATTTATATTCATCTTCATCTGTTTTAGTTGGTATCATATTGGTATTATAGTTATTACCATCTCTTTTATAAGTTAATGTTACTGCATTTCCATTTGAACTATTTATCTTTTTAGTTAAGTCAGATGTACATGTAATTACTTCATTATCTACTTTAGTAATCATATCCCCTTCTTTTATTCCAGAGTCTTTATACGGCATATGGTTATTATTATCTTCTCCTTTTATTTCTGACATTCCAACAACTAAAACTCCACTTGTAAATAACCTAAGTCCAATAGTTTCTCCACTTGGTATTACAACTGTATTAGGTATTACATTAACTGTAAAATCTTTTACAGTTAACCCTGCTAAGTTTACTGACAAATCCATTTTACCCGCTTTATGAGTTAATTTTTCGCTTTCTGAATTGACTGCTTCTATTGTTTCACCATTATTATCAGAAATACTTAGTCCAAGAATAGTTTTTAGCTTTAGCTCTTCACCTTCCATTAATATTAAATTATTAGGAATAGAGCTTATGTTAGTTACATATACTAGTATAATAAATAATATTAAAATCAATAAAATTTTTTTAGCATTTTTCATATATAAACCTCTTATGTTATATATTTTATCCTTTTTTATTTTTTTAATACTAGAAAGGTTTTACTAAAAGAGCGAACCTAAGATTCTACTTGCAAATGTAAATTTTAAAAAATCTTAAATTTGAATAATTCTCTTATGCAGAAATCTATCATACAAAAAATAAAACCAGGATTTTAAGGAACGTTCCCTAATCCCGGTTTTATTTAGCTTAGCATTAAACTCTTATAAGAATTACATCTTTCTCTAAATAATGCTGTATAATATGTTTGTTTTATATTATATGGAGCTGAACTTAATATTTCATCTAATGGTGTTGTATAATTTCCCGAAGAATTATCAGCTTCACTATTTCCTTTAGATGTTGTTATATCTGCAGAAGTTACTATACAAGCATAATCTGCTGTCGCTTTGCCATGAAGAAAATAATTTTTAACAGAACCATCACTTGCAACATAACTTTGTGAGTCGAAATCTATATTTCTATATCCCATAATATTTCCTGAAAGATTCGCATTTAAATGTCTAACGTCGTGAAATTGATTTTTGTCTTTATCTAAAATATATATTAATTTCGGATCAACAAATTCTCTATTTTTATTATTTGTTACAATACTATATCCCATGTAATATCCATTTCCTATGTTTTGACCTTGCATAAATGATATTAAACATGTATTACTTAAAATCATATTCCATTCGTTTTCTGTTAAAGTTGGCATTTTAGCTGGATGTGTAGAATTCTCGTTAAACTTTGCAATTGTTGCTTTTAAGTTTGTTGTAATAGAATTTTTCATAACTTGTTGTTTATGCTCGTTAAAAGTATTTAACATTGTTCCATCTGTTGCTCCAAAATCTATTAGGTTTTTATTTGCTACATTCCCTGTAATTCCTAATTCTTCTTTATTAACATCTACAATATCTCCTAATTTAATGTTTCTTAATATACTTTTAACTTCATTTGTAAATTTATATGCATCTTGTAAATATTTCTGTGCACTTGTATCTCTTTTATAAGAATTGCCTAATTGTGCAAGCATATTTTCATCAACATAATTTACAGTTCCATCAACATTATATTTATACCATTTGCTACCATCCCAATAGGCTTTTTCTCTTCTTCCATTTGAATTAGTAAAATATGTATAATTATATTTTTGTGTAGAATTGTTCTCACTAGCTGTACGATTTATTTCTGCTAAATCTTCACTTCCTATGCTTATTCTTGTTCCACCACTATTGTACCAAGTTCCAGTAGAATCTGTTTTAGATGTGTCTATTAAAAAACCAGAATATGTTTTATACTCTGAACCTCTTTTATAAAATATTGTTATATAATTATCTAATGTATAATTTATTACAATATCTTCCCCTGCGTCTGTTTTATACCTTCCAGAATAATATACATATGGTTTAAGCCCCGTTTCTGATTCGGTAGAATTTAAATTAATTGTATTATTTTCTGTTACTACATTATTATATCTAGTATATATGTAATATCCATCATATAAAGTATATACTAATGCTGGTATATAGCTTTGTAATTCATTTTCTGAATATCCACTTTGCCCAAAATTTGTAGCCAAAGAATTATAAAATGTTGTTACAGATGCTTCAACATCTCTTATTTTTTCTTGTGCTATATTTTGTGTTGTACTATTTGTTTCATTTATTTGAAATGCCTTTATTGCGTCATATGTTGCATTATTTAATATAGTATCATAATTGCCTTGTAAGTTTACATAGCTTATTTGCATTTGTATATATAAAGACATTACTATTACTATTGGTATAACAATAATAGAAAATATTACTATCCAGCTTTGTAGTTTCATATTTATTCCTCTCTTTACTTTTGTAACTCTTTTATTATATAAAAAATATAGCTCTTTTACAAACATATTGCCACTTTGTTAATAAAAAATATTCCTACATTTCTTATATAATAAAAGAAAAAGGTGTTTTTTACAAGACACCCCTTATTTCTTTGTTATCTAATTTCTTCCATTTACAGTAACAATTCCTCCGTTTGATGCTCCTATTGTTGAAGAATCATTTCCTGTTACTCTGTAGAAGAAGTTTCTTAATAATTGAGAAATTGTTGTGTTTGTATTTTTTACACTAACAGATACAATATCTCCTTCTTTTAAATATTTAGTATTATTATTTCTTGCATCGTTTAAATCTTCCATAATTTGTGTAGTATATTCTGTATAATACACATTTTCTCCTATTTTTTCATAAGTTGTTTGCGCTGTTTTTTTGCCAGGATTTTCATCTAAAATTTTTACTTCCATTTCTATTGAATATGTGTTTCCTGTAGAATTTATCTCTTGCGCAAACCTATTGTATTCTGCTAATGTTATTCTTCCTGTAGAACGAATATTGTCTACAAATGTAGTTGTACTATTTTGAACAGATAATTGTGAAACATCATCACTACGGTCAGCAACTGACATTAAGGGAAAAACAAACATTAATACAGCTGCTAATACTATTGCTAAAATTGTAACTACTGTATCTCCCATTTTTAATTACCTCCTATTTCCCTTCTAATATTAATTTTTTACTGTATATGTTATTATCCTTTTATATTGTTTGTTTATATCTGGAACTATTTCATTTGTATCTTTTTCTTCATAATCTTCTGTAGTCCCTAATCTTTCAATAAATTTAGTATTTTTGTAATTGGCTAATAAATATTCGACTACATCATCTACATGCTCTTTTATTTTAGCACTATTACCTCTCCACTCTTCGTATCTGGTTACACCATTTTCTACCCAGTGTTCTGTGTCTAAATCTAAATCATTTTTTCTAATATGAACACCATTTCTTTTTTCTCCACTTTCGTATAAGTCATTTAATGGTGCTCCATTTGCATAATAAAATTGTACAGCATAGTCTTCTTGAGCATATCGATATAATGTTGGTATTATATCTGATAATGTAACCGTTCTAGAAAATGATCTTGTTTCACCTTCTGCAAGCTCTATGTATTGGTATGTTTCTTGCCTATCTTGGTTTTTTACTAGGCTATCTGCTGTGGTCTTAGCCTGAGTAAGAGTAACCATGGTGATTGATAGTGCAACTATAAATAATAACATAAAACCTGCCATTTTTAATGCTTCTACTGCATTTTCCATGATTACTCCTCCTTATTTTTTATTTTATTATTTTGGTCTAACTGTCATAGCAGTAATAAATCCTTTATATTGTCCATCTGTTTGTTGGTATTCGTCAATTGTTACAATATATTGTTTTGTCGCTTCGAATCCATTTTTTATGTTTGCTAAATCTGCATTAGCTGATTTTGTATTAACTGTAATATCACCTAAATCTGGCATTCTTTGGTTGTTATTTCTTACTGCATCTATTAATGCTTTTGCTTGTGTACCATTTATTGTTCCTTCATAATTTTGGAATGTAGAGTTATGTGCTTCTACTGCTTGGCTATCTAAATCATCCATATTTGTAGCACTTTTAGCTTTATTAAAAATAAAAACTCCTAAACCTATAATTAAAATTGCAAGTAATATTGCTCCTGCTATGATTAATGCTTTTGATGCATTCTCCATAATAAATTCCTCCTTTGTTATTTATAATATATTTTAAAAAAACCTTATTAACTAAATTAAGCTATTTGTTCAATATATAAGTAACTTATTCTTTTGTTACTTTTGTGATATTCAACTTTTGTACATTTAAATTTTACATTACTATAGTTTTTTACTAAATTAGAAATATCTCCTGCATTTAGTTTTTCCATACTATAAGTTTTTTCTGTGTCTGTCATGTATATATCTACTCTTACAGAATATAAATCATCTTGAATATATTTACCATTAGAATCTTTTGGTATTTTATTTTTTTCATTATTATCTATTGCCAAATTTATTATTGTTGCAAGTTCTGTTCCATAAAATTCTTGGCCTATATATTCTGAAAATTCGTTGTTGAATTTTTTTATTTGATTTACATCTTTTTTATGCATTGAAAATGCATACGTAATTGATATTACTATACAAATCGTGATAACACTTATAATTATTACTGTATTTTTCATATGCAACCTTTCTTTTTACATTATAACATTATTCGGCAAGTTTTGTAAATATTTTTTACCTTAAATAAATTGTTAATTTATAGGAATAAATGTTACTTTATTAATTAAACCTTCTGCATCTTCAAATACATTACATCCAAATTTTGTACCACTTTCTGCGTATGTTTGCAATAAATTTGTAATAGTAGTAGTATCTGCATTTTGCAAATTAGAATTTATTCCATTAATTCCTACAGATATATATCCTCTATCTCCACTCTGAAGATCTAATGATTTATTGTTATCTTTTGCCTTATTTACAACTGTAATTACATCATATATTGTATTATCTTTAGCTCCTTCATATTTTGTATATTCATTATTTGCTTCTGTTTGTTGCCTTCTATTTATTTTGTCATACATATCATCTGCATATTTTCCATAACTTGTAAATAAATATACAAATAGTGAGGCAACCATTATTGCTATTAACATTCCACCAGCCATTATAAGTGCTTTTGATGCATTCTCCATAAATTAGTTGCCCTCCTTTTTATAAAACTTATCTGGTTTCAATAAATGACATCATCTTTACCCTACCAGTATCATAAAATGTAGTTTCTTTATGTTTAAATTTCATTCTTTTAAATTGTACATATTTGTAATATTCTTTTGCTGCCTCTTGTAATTCTCTTCTATTTACACTAGAACTAATATTTAATTCTTGGCATAAATCATCAAAACTTTGCTCGCTATTATTGCTTGACTTAGCTAAAAACTCCCATTGGGAATCTGAAACTTTGCCACTATATTTCTCCACAGTTTTTCTCATAACATCATCAATAGTTCTTTTTACTGTAGATAAGCTATAAGTTCCTGTTCTATTAAATAAATTATCGGTTGAACCAGATAATAGTTTTATTTCTACTTTTAAATCCATTGTTCCATAAGCATTATACCTTACATCATCACTAATATTATAATCACTCATTTTATTTACAAGTCCTAATAATTCACTACCATATAAAACCTTTTCATATGATAAATAACTTTTATTAAACTCTTCTATTTTTACAGTATCCACATCTTCTTGTTGCATTTTTTGGCTTTCACCCCACTGAGTAAAAACATAATATACTAATACTGCAAGCATAACTGCAATTAAAACTCCTCCAGCAATGGTTAATGCTTTTGCTGCGTTCTCCATACTCTTTCTCCTTTACTTTACATTGATGACATTGTAGAGAATGAACTTGACATACTTGTTAGTCCTATGAATACTAATGGTGCTATTAAATATCCAACAAACATACATACCATAGGAGCAAAACCTATACCTTTTCCAATTAGTCCTTTATTAGATATTAGCCTATCATTAGATTCTTTTCTCTTCGCTTGATAGTAATCTCTTTCTGTGTCTAATTCATCAAATGCTTCCACAATAGGTATTTTTTCTACAGCTGCTTGAAGGCTTTCTACTATTCTTATCATATCTTGGTAAGATATGTCTTCTTTTAGTTGCTCTAATGCCTCCCATGCTCCCGCTTCGTAGTTATTAACACATTTACTAATCGGCTCTTTAAATATATTTGCATACCTTTCTAGCCACTCTAGTATCATTTCAACATTTACTCTTTCAATTCTCATAAGCATTAATATAATAGTTTGGAACTGCATTACTTCGTTTTCCATTTCCATTTGACGCATTTTCTTTTGGAATATTAAAAGTAAAATTGGAAATGCATATCCTATTAGTCCAAATACCAATCCTATTAAAATTTCAAACCATTTTAAATATTCCCCATTTATGGTTTGTAATTTTCCATATATTCTTTCTGCATCTGTTGCTAATGTTTCATCTGTAGCCCCTTCATAGTATTTTGACCTTTTCATTGCTTTTAATATATCGTTTTGAGTCGTTTTTAAATTACCTCTAAATTTATCCAAAAACACATTATCTACTTTAGTTCTTTCTATTGCTCTTTGCTCATCTGCTTCTCCCATATCTCCCATTAAGTCATAGTTCGATGTCGGCTCTGTATAAATATAATCCACTTGCAGCTTATGCAAATATACCATTATTATAATAGAAGCAATAAATACAACTATAAATAGTACTATTCTATTTACATATACCCAAGACAATTTTAAAGGCGATGCTGCATCTTTTAATAGTTCTTTTTGTTTTCTATAATCTTTTGTACCTTCTTTAGGCATAAATAAATCTACAAACTTCTTAATTGGTTTTTTTCTATATAATTTTTCTTGCCATGGGTTTTCTGTATTTTGTGTTTTAGTATTAACTGATCCATTATCTTTTAATTTTCTAGTTAAAGTATAACATATAAATGTTAAAACAATTACTAATATTTGGACAATCATACCTTGTTTTCCCATATAAAAACTTTTAGTAAACGAGAATTGGTCTACTGACCAGTTTTTTATTGTTTCCAAAAATAGCATTGGTACAATAGAAATTACAGATAAACTTTGGAAAACATAATCTAATTTATCCCTTTTTAAAATCTCTAATTGCATTTCTTGTGTTATGTTGTTTAAGTTCTTTAAATATAAAGACGCTCCATTTTGCTTTCTATCTCCATACTCTTTTGTTAGATAAGAAATACCTGCAAATTCCTTTAAATAACTATTTGGAGCTATATCGTAGTATTTTTCTAATTCCATTTCTGGATCATCTGAAATTAAGATTTCATAAATTTTTTCTGCTTGTCTAGAAACCTCTAGTTCATTATCTTGTGCTGTTTGATAAATAGCTTCCTCTACCATATTAAATTCGTGGTAAGCATGTCTTATTTCTCCAAAGAAACTAATTTGTTGTTTTAATAGATTGTTATCTATTTTATCAACCATTCCATCTATCATACTATCCATTATAAAAATTTCGAATATTATTAAAATTCCTAATAACATAAAGTTAGTATATGTAAGTGCTATAATAAGAATAGTAAGAGGTATAACAATTACTAAGCCTTTTGTTAATATTTGTGAAGCCTGTTTTCTTGTTAAATATTCATCATCTATGTTTAATATTTCCAATCTTCTACGTAATTTTAATAAGTAACGCTTAACAAGTGGAATTTTTCTATATGTTAAATATAATTTTTGATATATAATATCTGCTGAAAATGCTGATTTTTCTGTTCCTCTCCTTAATTGTTGTAATTGTTTATATTGTGAACTTTGCATTTTTTTCCTAATTTGCAAATAAGCAATTACAATTACTAGAAAAACAACACATACCCCTATAAGCAAATATAATAATAATTGATCTGACATTTAAGGCTTGTACACCCCTTTCTTATTATTCTTTTGTCTTTCTTGGTCTTCCTGCTCTTTTAACAGTTTTAGATTCATCTGCAACATTTGCAGTTACTTTTGAAGTTCCCCAATGGCTCTCTATAAATCTATCAAAATCTGCTAAATCTTTATCATCCATGTTTAATCTCATTTCTTGTAAGTTGTGATCTGTAATTTTGTTTGTAATAACATATTCTCCATCATGATATTCCATAATGTTTCTATATGTATATAATTGTTTGTTTGTAATTTTTGTAAAATAATGTGTTGCATTGTCGAAGAATTTTTCAAATTTTCCTTCTAAAGTTTTTTCATTCCTAAAGTCAAATGTATATTCATTCTTTTCTTCTACTGGTATACATTCTGTAACTCTTTCTATATATCTTCTACCTCTAAAGTCTTTTACTAAGTGAATGTCAAAGTTTAATACTTGTACAACTTGTTCTTCTGCTGTTTTTTCGTTTGTAAATACACCTGTTCTAAGCATAGAGTTTCTTAATGCTGTAACTAAGTCTGGGAATGTTTTAGCATGGTGTGTAAATAATGTAAACTTAGAAGCAACCTGAGCTGCTTGAATCATCCAAGAAGCAACGGGGTCTGTTGCAACCTCACCGATGATGTTAACAGAACCATCTGTCTTTTTCTGAACGTCTAGACCTTCTTGTCCAGAAATTGTTTCCGTTTCTCTAAATGTTAAAATATTTCTTGTTGGGTAAATTTTTCTTAAGTGAAGCTCGAATGCTGTTTCTTGAACCCTTATGTTCATTGTTTCGTAAATATTTTCTATCATACCCATAAGCATTGTTGTTTTACCACAACCTTGCTCTCCAGTAAGTGATATAATACGAGCTCCTTTTACTAAATATTTTAATAATGATATTGCATCTTCTTTTCCAGGTATTGTTATTAATTGTTCTAGTGTGGCACGCTTTACGTCGAATTTTCTTACAAAGAATGCCCATGTTTCAGAAAAACTTGGTCTTACAACAACAACACGAGAACCATCTTTCATTTCATTAATTTTATAACCATTTGTATCTGATAATTGTCCTGGGTTATTATATTTATAAATATTTTGACAAACTCTTTTTAGTTCTGCTTCTGAACCAAAAGATAAAAATGCTAAACGTATAGATTTACCTTGGAAGAATATCCAAATACTATCACAAGCACGTGGCACTTTGTGTTCCATAACTTCATTTAAGTAATCACCATCTGTTTGTGCAACCTGGCTTAAAAAGCTTTCTGGAAGTCCAGATACACCACCAGATACACCATCTATGTTCATATCTCTTACTTCATCTATAGAACTATATCCTTTATAATGTTGATATATTCTTTGTACCACTACATTTAATTTATCTGAAAAAGTAAGTACTAATCCTTCTTTTTCGTATATATCATTAATTTCTTCTTCTGTTATTACATAACAAGGCTTAGCATCTCCTGCAACATATTTTAAAGTAGCTAAGTTATATTTTTTTATTAATTCTGTTAATGCTTCATATCCAAATTCTTTTTTGTACATATATATAATAATGTCAAATTTATCTTGTGGTGTAAGTAATGAAGGTATATCAAAAGGAATTGATTTTGATATATTTGTTTCGTCTACTCCATACTCTTTTGAAAGTATGTCGTAAATTAATTCTTTTACATATTTCTTATCATTAACATCTCCATATGTACAACCTTTTAAGGCTTTTTTTAGTTCGTATTTCTTATTTTTTCTTCTTTTTAATTCTTCTTCTGTTAGTCCCAAATCATATAAATTTATTTTTGTAATTTCATCAAGTCTTTTCTTTATATATTCTGTCATCTTTTTTAATGTATATGTTTGGTCATCAACATCTACCATTTTTTCTTGTTCTGCATTCTTTTTCTTTTGAATACTTCTATAAACAAAATATACAAATATTAATGCAACAACTAATATTAATACAATATTAAGAACCATCTTCGAAACTCCTTCCTTAGCTTATCTCATCATTTGCATTTCATCTATCTTATACAAAATTCCCTTTATTAGCTCTTTTATATTATTTAAGAAATTCGCATTTCTATCTTTTTCTGACATCGTTTGCATCTTTAAGAAATAATCAACAACTAATCCTTCATCACATGCATCAGAAAATAATGTATTATATACTATTGGAAATAATGAATCTTTTGTTTTTATCGTTCTTAAAATATTTTTTTGCGTATATTTAGAAAATTTATCATATCTTCCAATATATCCAACAATATTATAATTTTTAGCTGTATATCCTTCTTTTCTAGATTTTGAATATACTTCTATAGAATGTCTTTTTTGTGTCATTCCATAAACAATTACATCTGAAATTGTTAAAATATCTTGTGCTAATTCATTAATTCCTTTTTTTAGGTCTACTAGTACAATGTCGTAAACCATGTTAGCTTTTTTTATTAAAGATACATAAAAAGCATCTATTGTTGGTGTTTCAACTCCATCATATCCAGACAATACTTCTAACCTGTCTTTAAAAATTATTCCTGTATAGTCTTTTATTGATTCTGGTGATAATTTATTACTACCTTCAATTTTCATAAGTCCAGTAACACCAGTTTCTATTCCTACTGTTTTTTTATTCAAATTTAGAAAAGATAATAAATTACTTTTTTGTGCTTGTGGTTTTATATATGCTGCATCTATCTCTTTATTATTTTCGTATGTTGAAATTAGTAATACTTTTTTATTATGTTGTATTGCCATTTGTGTTGCAACAGCAATAGCTGTTGATGTTTGTCCTGTTTCTTTGTCATCTTCTGTCCAAAAAGATACTATAGCCATTTTTCTCTCCTTTAAGGTTAAATTTCTTTTATAATTTTTCTTATATTTGGTCCTTGAAATGCTTGATCTATTTTAGCAATTATAAATTCCATTCCATCTTTGTACATACTCGTTAAATTCTCGAATCTAACTTTTGCTACTTTTTGGTTGTTAATTATTGCTGTCTTATCTCCCATTTCTAAAGGAAAATATATTCTGTCATCTTCCCACATAACTTTTGCACCTAATGATAAATAGTTTAAATATTCATCATCTTCTTTAGAAACTTCTTTAGAAAAAAGTACTTTTGTCATTTTTATTGGAGTTTGAAATTGTCCTAATATTTCTACTCCTCTTCTTATATCATAAGTATCAAAAGAAGTTACAAAAAAGTTTTGCACTGACCTATCTATTCTAAAATTCATTGCACTTTCAGCACTATCTATGTCTAATAATAAATAGTCATATTCTAGTGTTTCTATGCTTCTATTAGTATAATTTGCTATTGCTTCTACATTTTTAAATCCAACTGCTATGTCTATTTCTTCAAATTCTGTTATATAAGACAAAGTAGGATTTAATGCAGGTACAACATATTTTGCTTTTTGTGTAATTGTTGTATCTGCAATTAATACTCTTTTGCCTAATACAGTTAGGATTTTAGCAATATAAATTATCAAATCCGTTTTATCAAAAGCTCCTACAAATCCTACTTGTTTCATATTTCCTCCTACATATAGCTACTAATTAGCTTTACTTGTTGTATTTGTTCCAGAAGCTGCTGCTGCCTCTGCTTCTGCTGCTGCAGCATCTTCAAGTGATTGTAAATATTTTTGTCTTAATTCTTTTTGTTGTGTAATATGTTCTTCTACAGAAGTTTCTAAATTAGATTGTCTATCTTCTGCATCAACACTATTTATTTGTGAATTAATAAATTGTTCTCTTAAGTTTCTGTTGTATCTGCTTGCTATAGCTTTTTTAGCTTCTTCTAATAAATTTGGATTTGAATCCATTAAGTTAAGTGCTTCTGCATTTACTGGGTATGTTGGTATTGCTGCCACTTGCATTCCAGGATCTGTATATCTACTTACATACATTTCTGCAGTTTTTAATTGATATGTTTCTATTATTGCACTAGACATTGCAATTGTTTCATCTTCTGATAAATTTATATTTATTACACCTTCTGCTGGTGCTCCAGCTATTGTTGGAATTGTTACTTGTTTTTTAGCTGCAATTATGTAATCTTGTCCATTTCCAAAACGTATACGAACATCTACGAAATCTCCACTAACTAAATCTGTTGGTAATGATAACATATTATATTCTTGTTTTCTTAAATCATTTGTAACTTGCTCTGAGCTTGTTGTTAACATATCTTTTGTTAAAATTGTACCTTCTTTTAAGTCTATTTTTGCTACTAAATCACTTCTTGCTTGGCTTAATGATTCATCTGTATAGAAATCTGAAGCTGTTGCAAAATTTTCTGGTACTACTTTGTTATCTGCAACTTCTTGTGAAACATTTGCTGTTCTTTCTGTGTCACCATCTATTGCTGAAATTTGAATTCCTGAGCCAGAGGCAACATCTGTTGAAACAACATATACTGTCCTTTCAGCTGCTTTTGCTGCATCTTGTGCTTTCTTTAAATTAATTAATTGCATAAATAGTAATGCTATTATTATTGCTGCTATAATTAACATTACTAACATTCCTAATAAAAATGATACTCTTTTTTGTCTTTGCATTGGATTTGAAGCCATTTATTATTCCTCCTTAAATATTTAAAATTCAATATAATCTGATTTTATTTTACACCACTCTACCTTTTAAAACAATATATACAACTGTTTCGTAATCTAAATATAATATTGTTGTAATATTATAGTAATATTATATTTTCTAGTGCTTTTGCCACTCCGTCTTCATCGTTTGTTTGAGTAACAAACTTAGCTACTTTCTTTACTTGTTCATTGCTATGTCCCATTGCAATTCCAAGTCCTGCATTTTTTATCATGAGTATGTCATTATTATTATCGCCAAAAGAAATAACTTCTTCTTTTGCAATGTTTTCTTTTTTCATTATCTCTTCTATTGCATACCATTTATCTACATTTTTGCTACTAACTTCTGTATAATAATATCCAACTGATACTTCTTTTGTACCCATTTTTATCTTTTTCTTTGACATATGAGAAACTTCCAAAACGTCTATATCTGGTATATCTTTTACTTTTCGTAGTATACTAGAAAATACTATCTTATTTTCGTCACATATAGTCATTTTTAAAAATTTATTTGTGTTTAATGTTTTTATATAGTTGTATACATCGTCTACTATATTTATTTCTGTTTTTTTATCGCTACTTTTTTTTGTATTTTCATAATTATAAAAAGCTACATTGTAATTTAGCGATTTAGCTATAACTGAACTTTCTGTATATATATTATAGTAGATACTATTTTTTTCACATAATTCTATTAATTCTAAAACTTTTTCTTTGCTTAAATATTTTTCATATATTATTTCTTTTTTCTGCATATCATATAAAACAGAACCATTTCCAGAAATATAATATTTATTTGCCCCTATTTCCTTCGCTATTGTAAGAACTGACTCTGAAATTCTTCCAGAAGCTAAAACTACTAAAATTCCTTGGTCAGTTACCTTTTTTATTATATTTTTTGTATATTCGCTAACTTCCCCATACTTATTTAATAGTGTTCCATCTAAATCAACAGTTATTAATTTATACATTTTTCTATTCCTTTCTCTTTTTCATTACATTACTATATATTATTATCCGTTTTTTTACAATATATATTTTTTCTTTTTTCAATTTTTTTCCAGAATATTTTTTCATTAATTACACATCATATATATTGAAAAGGCAAAGTACTTTTCAAAGTAATTCTTTACAATCCTAGGAGGTGAAATTTATAATGGCAAATTCAAATTCAAATAGAAAGTTAGTTCCTGAAGCAATGAATGCTTTAGATAAATTCAAATACGAAGTAGCTAGTGAAGTTGGTGTTAACTTAAAAGAAGGTTACAATGGTGATATTTCTTCAAGAGATGCTGGTAGAATAGGTGGAAACATGGTTAAGAAAATGGTTCAAAAATATGAAAACGAAATGTTAAATAAATAGTTACCACTTTTAAATTTTTATAACGGGTTCAAGAATTTTTATATATTTTGTAGAAAGTCTAGAATCCGTTATTTTTTGGTAAATATAAATTGTATCTATAATTTTCTAAATAATTTAATTTCTTAAAAAAGTGTAATTACATATTATTTTTTATAACAAAAAATCGAGTTTTAACTTCTACTCCCAGTTTTTGGGTGGATAGTTAAATCTCGATTTTAATTATTTTTTAATTATGCTTCTGGTTGTACTAAACCATAATTTTTATTATCTTTTAATTTGTAAATTACATTTACTTTTCCATTTTCTAAGTTTACAAATGCTAAAAAAGTATTTCCTTTTTTCTCTTCTAATTTTAATTTAGCATCTTCAGGTGTCATTGGTTTTATATCGTAATATAATTCTTTTATTATTTCATTTTCTGGTTCTGTTTGTTCTGCTTCTTGAGCCATTCTTATTGTTTCTTCTTTGTTCATTTTTTCTCTTCTTGTTTTTTCTTTTCTTATTTGTCCTTCTAATATATCTATATTTTTATCTATAGAAGCATACAAATCTTTATGTGCTGTTACTGCTTTATATGTAATGCCTTGGTAAGAAACTCTTGTTTCTGCTACTTGTTCATTTCCTTCTACTTTTATTGTAACTGTTCCATCAAAATCTTCTAAGTATTTTGTTAGTTTATCCATTTTCTTTTCTGCATAATCTCTTATAGCATCTGTTACTTCTAAATCCTTTCCTACAACTTTTATATTCATAAAAATCTCTCCTCTCAAATTATTTTGCTTTCTTTTGTTGTAAATTTATTATATATGCTTAAATGTTTTTTTTCAAGTTAATTTTATTTTTTTATACATTATTAAAACATTTTATCCATTTTATAATCTTTTTCTAACTTATCATTTAAATATAATTTTGCTATTAATTCTAATTCTTTTATTGCTTCTTCTCCAATATTAAAAGAAAATACTTTTTTAGGTGGTGACATTATAATGTATTTAATTGCCTTTTCTGTTGAACTTTGAATATGTATCGCACTTGTATCTTGTTTTCCACAAATATTACACTTAAACCCATTTTCTTTTAAGCTAAAAAATTCCAGTTTTTCCTTAGAATTGCAATTCGTACACCATCTAACATTTGGCGTAAAACCTAATATACTTATTAATTTTATTTTAAAAATTGATAATATAAAGTCTAAGTCTTTATCTGTTTCAGATATCATATACAACGTATTTAAGTATAATTGTAAAATTCTATATGAATTTTCATTTTCATTTGTAACATCTATTATTATTTTAGATATAAATGAGGCATATTCTAATTTTCTTAAATCTTTCCTTATATTATAAAAAACTTCTATAGGTTCACACGAATTTATATAATATGTTGAATTTGTTTTATATAAAATATATTCTCCAAAACATAAAAATTGGCTCCCAACAAGGAGCGAACTTCTAAATTTTTTCGCTCCTCTGGCAGCACAAGAAATCTTACCTAAACCTGGTGTTAGCATGGTTAGCATTTTGTCAAAATCACCCATATTACGTTCAACTAGTATAACTCCTTTTGTCTTTATTGTTCCCATTTTTTTCTTCCTCTATTTTCTTTTCTAAATCTCTTAATTGTTTAAATTCCATAAATGTATTTATATTTCCAGTTTTTTTAAAGGTGTTCCAAGCTATTTGTTTAAACATGAAATCATCTCCTTTTTATTATCTTTTGTATTTTATGTTTTTTTATTCAATTAGTTGAATTTAAATTTTTTAACTATACTATCTTTATCTTGCCAATCTTCTTTTACTTTAACCCAAACTTCTAAGTTTAATTTTGTTCCTAACATTTTTTCTAATTCTATTCTTGCACTTGTTACTATTTTTTTAAGCATTGCCCCTTTTTTTCCAATTATTATACCTTTGTGCGAATTTCTTAAACAATAAATAATTGCAGATGTGTCATATATTTCTTCTCCCTTTGTTGTTTCTCTTAATTTCATTTTTTCTACTTCAACATATATACCATGTGGTACTTCTTCGCTTAAATATTGCAAAGCCTTTTCTCTAATAACTTCTTCTACTAATTGTCTTGATGTTTGATCTGTATATTCTTCTATATCATAATAAGCAGGGCCTTCTTTTAAATTTTTCTCTATTATATTTAATATTGTATCTACGCCTTTATTATTAAGTGCACATATTGGTATAATTTCTTCAAAATTATATTCTTTTCTGTACATATCTATTACTTCTAAAATTTCTTCTTTTTTTATTAAGTCTATTTTATTTAATACCAATATTGTTTTTCTATTTATTTGTTTTATTTTTTCTAATATTATTTTATCTCCTTTTGTTATTTCTTTTTTAGAACAATCTGCAATAAATAAAATAATGTCTACATCTTCTGCAATTTCGTATGCTGTTTCTATCATTGTTTCTCCTAATTTTGTTTTGGGTTTATGAACTCCTGGTGTGTCTATAAAAATTATTTGTGAATTTTCTCTATTTACTATTGCTCTTATTGCTGTTCTAGTTGTTTGTGATTTATTTACTGTTATTGCAACTTTTTCTCCTACTAATTTATTAATAAGTGTTGATTTACCAACATTTGTTTTTCCTATTATTGCAACAAAACCTGATTTAAATTCTGCCATATATTTCTTCCTTTCATTTATTATATTATCATATATTAATTTATTTTTTTGTAGAAACTTAGTACTTATTTTTATTTTTAATAAAAAATACCTAAGATTTTCTAACAAATGCAAATTCTAAAGAAATTTAAAGTATTCAATATTAAAAAAACTAGTTATATAAATGAACTACATTTGGTTCACTACTTATAACTAGTCTTTATATTTTACTCAAACGTAACATTGCTATTTATTGGGCATATATTAAAGAATGTATTCCCATCATTTACTTCTATTTCATTTCCGTTTAAGTCTTTATAAATTGTTTGTGATGTTCTACTGTTTTTTATACATTTTATTTTTATAGCCTTTCCATTTGTTATATAATACCCATCATTTGTTCCAATATTGTCTAAATCTTGTCTGTCTTTGTTTTCTTTATCTTTTAATGGTGTATTTTTAGCAAATGTAATTATTATATTTTTTGTAGTTATAGGTTCACCTGTTTCCATATCTGTTTGTTTTATTCCTCTTGCATATCTTGTGTATCGTTTTGTTTCTAAATTATATTTATAACTGGTTGTATGTAAGTCTGAATACGGAATTGTAACCGTATTTGCAATTACACCTTGGTCTAAATTAACTTCTTCATCTGAATAATTTAGCACACTTTTTTTATTAGATGTTGTACTATATTTTTTCTGTTTTGCAATTTCTAGTATGTCTTTTATACTAGTTATTACATTATGAGGTTGTGATTTTTGTTTTATTCTCCAAAATCTTTCCGTGCTTTCACTTATTCCATTAATATTATTTACTTTTAAAGATGAAATATCTGACTGTGCTTTTGGACTCCAACCATAATGAGTGTAAATTGCATCATTTTCTAATGCATAATCTAAAAAGTAATGTCTTGCACTACGCACTGGTCCTATTTTTTTGACATCTTTTCCTTTAAATAGAGCCATTAGTCTAGTTTCTCCACCTTCTACAATTATTTCGTAAACACTATATGCATTATTTAACCCTACTTGTGGCCATGCACCTTTATGGTTATCTATCATAACTGCTACTGGTCTACTATTTCCTTCGAATATACTTTCTGTTTTTTCTTCTTCTGGTTTTAGTCCTTCATCTACTCCTAAATCTACAAGTATATTTTCATTTTTATTATTAGCACTTTTGCCTGTATAATAATAAATTCCAGCTACTACAGCTACTAATAAAATAATTATTACACTAATTATTAACATTTTATGACTTTTATTATTCTTTTTAGCTCTCTTACCTTTACTCCCCATTATATACCTCTCTTATTTAAATAATTGTATAATTTTATCTGTAAATAAGAAACAAAAAACAATTAAAGCATTTATAGCTGTTAATACAACTGCACCTGCTGCTACATCTTTTGCTATTTTTGCTTTTGGGTGATATTCTTCTGTACATAAGTCTACTGTTGCTTCTACTGCTGTGTTCATCATTTCTGTTCCTAAAAGTAAAAACACTGAAAGCATTAATATTGCCCATTCTATTGTACTTATTTTTAAAACTATTCCTAGTACTACCACTACAATTCCTATTACTAATTGTATTCTTAAATTTCTTTGAGTTCTAAAACCATGTGCGATTCCACAAAAAGCATTTTTCCATGCCTCGATAAAACTTTTGTTATATAATCTGCTATCTTCTTTTTGGTCCATGTCTACTCCCTATTAATTTTTAAATCTTCTAGTACTTTTTCTTCTTTTAAACGCATTATTCTTTTTTCTTCTTCTTCCATATGGTCATACCCCATTAAATGATAAAATCCATGAACTAACATATATGCTAATTCTCTTTCGAAACTATGACCATATTCATCTGCCTGCATTTTTACTTGACTTAAATTAATTATAATATCTCCTAATACTTCTGGAACAACACTTTTTTCTTTTTTGAATTTTTCTACTTCATCTTTTTCGAACATAGGAAAAGATAAAACATCTGTTGCTCTATCTATATTCCTATATTCTTTATTATATTCCTGTATATCTATTGGAGTTGTATAAATAATACTTATGTTTATATTTTTATCTAGAAGATGTTCTGTTTCAAAACACTTATTTATTACTTTTTCTGTTAAATTTGAATACATATCATTTGGCTCTACATTTAAATATTCTATATCTGCATACTTCATTTTTTATATCCTTTCTCTCTGTAATGTTATTATATCTTAATTTTTGTGATTTTATAAAAAAAGAGAGAACATTTTGTTCTCTCTTTTTTCTTGTCTTTTGATTCTTGAATATATTTTTTCTGAAGTTTTATATGTATTTTTTATTTGCTTCATTGCTCCTAATTGTACTAACTTTTCTTTATAGAATTTTTCTATTTTTGAATAATCTCTTTTGGCTTTTTGTAATTTTCTTAAATCTGCTTTTATAAATAATATCTCTTTTTGCTTTTCATATTCTTCTAAGTTTTCTTCTTTTCCTTTTTGTAATTTTTTATATTCATTCCAAAAAGTTTTATATTCTTCTCTATCTGCCGGCCTGTCCCAATATATTTTTGTAGAAAGAAGCCTAATATTGTAGTCTTCTATTAATTCTATTAATAGTTTATAGGCAGATTCTTTCTTGTTTTCTATTTTTGTAGTTACAATAATTTCTCTTAAGTCTTTTAATATTTTTACATAGCATTGTTCTGCTACTACTAATGGCAAACTATGTGTAAATAGTTGCCTACTTATTCCTAGTAAAATCATTCTTTTTTCTATTGTATCTTTTATGTCTAGTTTTCCTACTGTAAACCTATCAAATTTTTCATATTGTGTAATTATATTTTTATACATATTTTTTTCATCTAATTTTAGCTTTATAGGTAATACATCTGTTATATAATCTTCTAATAGATTAAAAATTTTATCGTATATAATATTTTTGTCTTGATATGTTAAGTTGTCTGCAAGTTGAATAGAATAATGTTTTAATATGCCTTTATACAACTGTTCTATTTTTATGCTATAAAATTTTTCGTATCTAGGTGTCATCTTATTTTCTTCTGCTTTTAATGTTTGATAATCTAATTGTAATAAGTATTGTTGTTTTTTATATTTATATTCTAAATATTCTGTTTGCTTTAAGTGTATTACTTCATAATAATTTGAAAGTGCGTCTTTCTCAAATTCTGTAGCTGTACCATTTTTTACTTTTTTGTAAATTGAGTCCATTATATATTTATCTATTGCTTCTAAATATAAAGTATATGCGTCTTCATATTTTTTAGATAGCATTTCTTTTTTTGCTTCATCTTTTTCTTCGTTTTTGTATGCTTCAAACGCTTTTATTAAGCTAGTTCTTTTTATAGAAATCATTATACCATTAATTCCTAATTTAGTTGGTATTAATAGTTTACTTATAGTATTTGTTAATTTTGAGAAAAAATTTTTGTTTGTGCTAATTACTCTAAGACTTCTTTGCTCCATGTTTATCATCCTTTCAAAATACTATTTTTTCATTAGTTCCTATATTTTCAAAGACTTCATATGTTACCTCTGCCTCCACTGCATCATCTTTTATTGTATAATTTACTATTACGTTATTTATGTTATCCTTATTTTTTATTGTCTGGTTTAACTTCTCTTCAGCTCTTCTTTTTGCTTCTTGTTTTGCCTCTTCCTCTGTATAGTTAACTTCATATTCTTTTATTTCAGAATTATTACATTCTATTAACTCTACGGGTATATAGAAATTTGAAAATAATTTTAATTTTTTATTCTCATATATTGTATCATATTTTTCGAAATTTGAAAGCCTTTTATATAAATTTATTCTAAAATTATTTATATTTAATGCATATTTTTTCTCTGTATTTCCTGTTTTTTCTGTTTTCATTTCTTTATATTTTACTTCTGCTTTTTCTGTATACCATACTAAAGCTTCTACATCTCCTGTAGCCCTAGTAAATCGAGTTCCCGTATATTTTCCTTCCATCCACCCTGCTATAAGTAATGTTCCATTTTTTACAATATCTCCTGGCTGTACCATTGCTGTTCCTGTATTTGCGTTTATCTTTAACACCTTGGCTTCTTTATCTGATACAATATTGCAATATTCATTTTGATTAATTATTTCTGGTTTTTCTTCTGCTAAAACAACTTCTACTATTGCATTTGTTCCTTTTATTTCTATTCCTACCCAGGCAATATCTTCTCTTTCAAGCCTTATATTATTAACTATTTCTTTTATATCTATACTATTTTTATATTTTCCTATGCTTAATCCATTTTCTGTTAAAGTATGTAATAATTCCTGTTTTTTAGAACTTTCTTCTAGTCCTTTTATTTCTATATTCCAAATAAATTTTGAAAGTGTAAATAATATTATTATAAATATAATTAACATTATTAAAAGAATCTTTCTTTTTTTATATTTATATAAAAAAAATGGAATTCCTTTCTTTTTATTTATTCCTATTTTACATTTAGTTTTTCTAGCTATTTTCTTTATTTTTTTAAAGTCTTCTATTCCTATATTAACATTTAAATATATATCGTTTTTCTTTTCTATATTCCATAAATATATTTTCTGCATTCTGCACATATTTATAAATCGTTCTATATAGTACCCTTCAACATGTATATTTACAAATCCCTTTACATAGTTTTCCATTTTCTTTATACTCACAGTTCTTATTCCTCCTCTGTGCTTTCAAGATATAATTTAGAAATTTCACCACTAATTAATATATCATTCTCGTTTATCTGGTTTAAATTCATTTTATTTCCTTCCATTATAATTATTCCTATTGATGTATTTATTTTCACTAAATATTCTTCATATTCTATAATTCCCATATAATTTTCTATCATTATTTGGTCAAATCCTGTTATTGTTATTTTAGGAATATTTGTGGTAACTTCTATTGGAAGTTCTAGCATCCTTTCTATTTTATTTCTTGTATTTTTAATCTTCATCACTCCTATCTTTCGAATTCGTCAAGTGATTTGAACTCATACCCTTCGTTTTTCGCATTTTTTATAATTCCATCTAAAGCATTTGCATTATCTTTAGAATTCCCATGTAACAATATTATTTCTCCATTATGCAAATTATCTAATACTATTTTTTGTGCATATTCTGTTCCCTTTTGTGCATTTTCGTCATAATCTAAATATCCAAATGTCCACATTACGTTCGTATAACCAAGTTCTTTCGTTACTGCTAATGTCCTTTGGCTATATTCTCCTTTTGGCGGTCTTATATATTTCATTTCGTATCCTGTTTTTTCGTACACTGCTTGATGTAGCTTCATTACTTCTTCTTTTATTTCTTCATCAGAAATATCTGGCAAACTTTTATGATTAACTGTATGGTTACCTAATTTCTTAATGTCCATTTTTTAGCGATTATTTTAACCGTTTCTTAATATTTCTTATATACTTTTTATATTAGTATCTTATATTGTATTTTTGAATGTTAGTTTTACACTTATATTTTTGTTCGTATCAAACTCTATTTTTTTTATTAACTCTTGTAACACTAGTTTATTTGGCTCCTTCATATTTAATAAATCTTCTGCAATCTGTCTTATTTCTTTTAAGTCAACTTTAGATTGCATATTACTGGCTTTTTTAAATTCATCTTCTATTTTATTAATCTCCTTTACAATTTTTTCTCTTTCTTTTTGTTTTTTTAAATAAATTATTTTAAAATCTTCTACCTGTATTAATTTATTTATTTTATCTTGATAAATTTCTTCTATACTGCTTTCCACTTTTTTTAGTTGCTTTTGCATTTCCTGCAATTTTATTTTGTATAAATTGTTTATACTATTTGCCTCTTCTTCTGCTTTATTATAAATTTTTTTAATTTCATCTTCCGAAAATTTTATTTTTTTTGTTTCTTCTTTTATTTTCCCAATTACCACTTCTTCAATTAAGCTTGCTGATATTTGTTTACAATCACATAATCCACTATAATTATTTCTTTTTGAACAAATAAAATAGGTAGCTCTCCATACATTTCCATTTTTTCTTTTTTCTTCTCTACATCTTAAAGTAGCCTTATTACCACACTCTCCACAATACACTAAACCCTTTAATATATGGTCATGTTTTCTTTCTCTTGTTTTTGTATATCCATTTAATTTGTCTTGTGCCTTATTCCAAGTTTCTATATTTATAATTGGCTCATGCATATTTTCTAAAATAATATGTTCTTCTTTTTTAGTGCACCTTACTTTTGCTATTTTATGGCTTACTTTTTGAAATTTTCTTCCTACCACACTGCCTAAATATACTTCATTTCTTAAGATCTTCCCTATTTGTGCTCTAAGCCATACATATTTTCCACTAGGGTTTGCACTTTTCTTTTTCATATATGTAGGTATCTGTAAATATACTGCTGGTGGCTCTATTTCCCTTTTATTTAATTCATCTGCAATTTTAATTGTTGACATTCCTTTATTTACATACATATCAAATATCTCTTTTACAATTTTCGAACTATATTCATCTGGAATTAAGTGATTCTTTTTTTCTGCACTCTTTTTATATCCATATGGAGGAATTCCCGCTTGATATTCTCCCTTTTCTATTTTTCTTTGTTTTACACTTTTTATTTTATTAGATATATCTTGTGCATAGTAATCATTAAAGCTAAGCTTAAATGTTAAAAATTGCAAACCATCTGCTTTCAGAGTATCTACATTATCACCAATTGCTATATACCTAATATTATTTGTTGGCAAATACCTTTCTAAATAATATCCTGTGTCTATGTGGTCTCTTCCAAACCTTGATAAATCTTTTGTAATAATACAATCTATTTTTTCTTCTTCTATATCTTTTAGCATTCTTCGAAATCCTGGTCTATTAAAATTTGTCCCAGTATAGCCATCATCTACATATTCTTCTGCCTCAATTAACTCTTCGTGTTCTTGTATGTAGTTATCTATAATATCTCTTTGGTTTTCTACGCTTTCGCTTTCCCTGTCATCTCCATCTTCACGAGATAGACGTATGTATTTCGCAACTCTTATATTTCTATAACTATTTACCATATTAGTTTTAATCACTCTCCTTCTTTCGGAGTAAACAGCTTATTTAAATTTATTGTATCAGCTCTAAATAAGCTATTTTTGGTTTATAGTTATATATTCTATATATTTTTGCTTTAATAATTCTGCTAGTATCTCTTTTAAGTTTCGCTTTCCATATTGTATTTGAATATTTATGTTTTCACTGTTTTTCATAATAGTTTTTCTCCTTTTTATGTTTTGTTTAATTGTATGAATTTATTTTTTTAAGTATTACTCCTATTACAAAAAACGGTTTTAAAATGTCAAAGTTCAGCAAAAAAGCGCACTTAAGATTCTCTAACAAACGTAAATTATATAGAAGTCTTAAGTACGCAATACTTTTTAATCTTATTACTTTCTTTTAATTTATATTAATATAATCTCTGAGCCATTTCTAATAGTTGACTCTCCAATAGTTAAATTTATATCAAATGGTTTAGCTGTTTTTCTGTCATACAATACTGGCAATTTTGATGGGCTATATTCCCCATTTGTAAATTCATTTATTGCTTTTACTATTAATTTTATCGTTGTATATATTCTTCTATTTAGAGGAATCCATACATCATATTCTTTTTCTATTGTTGGAACATATAGTTTAACAAGTACTTTATTCATCTTCTTCACCATTTTCCTTCATACCTAATAGTTTTATTAATGTTGGTCTACCTTTTGCAAAACCATATCCATAACTTTGTCCACAAGAGCTTAAAAATCTAAATGTTGACGTCATTGGTTTTAGCAAATATTGTTCTCCAGAACCATTTCCTAGCCAAATTCCATTATTTTCTTGTGCAAATTTTTTATACCAATCGGAATATGTGTAGTTATTCATTTTAACTGATGATTCCGCTATTATATAATAACATTTTTTTAATGCTTGTGCATTCTTTAAACTTTCAAAAAATAGTTCTTCACTTCCTAATTCGGTTATAAACTTATCTATTCCTATTATAAATATTACAGTATCTTTTATAGTTTTTGAACTATTTAAATTTTTAAATACACTTATATATTTATCCCTATTTGATTCTTCTTTACCTTGTAGCATGTTTTCTGCATCCAATATTACAAAATTAATATTTTTTATTCTTTTTATTATTTCTACTAAATTCATAAAGAATTTATCGAATTCTTGTAAGTTATTAGCAAATATACAATTTATTAGATTGTTTTTTAAATCTACAGTATATGGTTTTATTGTTCTATGCGAAATTCCTATTGGTAATGAAGATATATCTAATATTGCAGATTCCAAATGATTTATAGTTACAAAGTTTGGTACTATAGCAATTTCTTTAGCTCCCACTTTTTCTTCAGAATTTCTTTCTTCTATAGTTTGGCTAACAGTTTCATTCCAAGCTTCTGGTTCACAAATTTTTGCAGTTTGAAATTCAAAATATTTTTTATCTTCTGGGTTTACTAATCCTCTACCAAATAAATGTGATGGTCTTTTCTTTCCTACTCTTTCGAAAATGCTCATATAATCATCATCTTTATTCATTTGCAAAGCTATTTTTTGTCTAAAGTTTTGTAGCATTCTATATCTTACACCTGTTGTAGAACTTGTTGTAAATACAAAAACCATTCTATATTTTATTCCTTCTCTTAATAATATTTCTAAAATTTCTTCATAGCTATTAGGGTAGTTTTCCACAAAAGATTCATAATTATTTAATACTATAATAAATGTAGGAATTATTTCTTGTGTTGCTTTTGTATATAAATTAAAATCTCCATTATAATCTGATAGTTTTTCTTTTCTTTCTTTTAATTCATTTTGTAACATGTTAAAAAATCTAGCAATTTTTTCACTATCATTTGCAAACATTACATCTCCAACATGCTTAGATTTCTTAAATGCTTTAAGTGTTTCACTACCAAAATCCAGTAAATATAATTGTGCTACAGCAGAAGAATAATTAGCAATTATGTCATAAATCATAGTACTTATTAATGTTTCTTTGCCACTTGCTGCATTACCATAAATAATTGTATTTCCTCCAAAAGAAAGGTTTAATGTCATTACATTCTGTAATTGTCTAGATGGATCATCATATTCTCCAATCACAGGATTAATTACATCTTCTTCTACTTTTACCTGATATTTTTCTCTAATGGCATCTAAATATATTGTTTCTGGAATTGGGTTTAACCATAATGGTTCTTCGTGAATATTTTCTTT
>ENA-OPSC01000034-OPSC01000034.1-human-gut-metagenome-genome-assembly--contig:-NODE-34-length-73871-cov-2.385133_pt1 | contig 73871 bp, 74 predicted proteins | sample MGYA00241800_ERZ501891 | MGnify/ENA primary metagenome ERZ501891 (study PRJEB25962, sample SAMEA2042407) | human gut metagenome | biome: human gut; feature: human-associated habitat; material: faeces...
TTACTTAAGACATTATCACATTTCTTTCATAATATTGCATAATATAAAAAAATTAACTCTTGAGGATATAGGAAAAATATGGTATAATAAAAAACAGATTGACCATATAAGGAGTAATTATGGATATAGATGAAAAAAAGGCTGCAGTACAAGCAATTCTATTTGCAGCAGGTAGAGAAGTTAAGTTAAACGAAATAATGTCTAGTTTAGAGCTAGGGGAAGAAGAAGCGATTGCTATTTTAAATAGTATGGCTTCTGATTTTGATGAGAAAAAATCTGGAATAAAATTAATAAGAATGGAAGATTCGTACCAATTAGTAACAAAAACAGACTACCATAAATATGTATATCCAATAATCGACAAAAGAAATAAACCTAATTTATCTAATGCAGCATTGGAAACATTAGCAATTATTGCATATAATCCAAAAATTACAAGAGCACAAATAGAGGAAATTAGAGGAGTAAACTCTGATGGTGCAATATATAAATTACTAGAATATGAACTAATAGAAAATGCTGGCAAGCTTAATGCGCCAGGAAAACCAGTTACATATAAAACTACAAACGAATTTTTAAAAAAGTTTGGGTATAATAGTTTAGAAGATTTACCAGAACTTCCAAAATATAAGTTGGATGAAAACGAACAAATTGTATTAGATGAGTTTGAAGATCCAGCAGAGGCTCCAATGCCCGCTGAGGGTGTAGAAGAGAATTTATAAGGATAAAATAAAAAATAAATTGGAGGTTAATTATGGGAGATAATAAAAATTTTGTAAAAGATATAACAAATATAGAAGAGGACTTTGCACAATGGTATACAGATATTGTGCTAAAAGCAGAACTTGCTGATTATACAGATGTAAAAGGATTTATATCAATACGTCCTTATGGTTATGGAATATGGGAAAATATTCAAAAATATGCAGATAAAAAATTTAAAGATGCAGGAGTTAAAAATCTTTCAATGCCAGTTTTAATTCCAGAAAGTTTATTAAATAAGGAAAAAGACCATGTAGAAGGTTTTGCACCAGAAGTAGCATGGGTAACACATGGTGGAGGAAGTAAACTAGAAGAAAGATTATGTGTAAGACCAACATCTGAAACAATATTCTGTAACATGTATGCTAAATGGTTAAATTCATGGAGAGATTTACCTTTTTTATATAATCAATGGTGTAATGTATTAAGATGGGAAAAAGAAACAAGACCATTTTTACGTTCTAGAGAATTTTTATGGCAAGAAGGTCATACAATTCACGAAACTGCAGAAGAAGCAAAAGGATTTACATTAAAAATGTTAGATGTTTATGAAGAAGTTTTAGAAGACTTATTAGCTCTTCCAGTTTTAAAAGGACAAAAAACAGAAACAGAAAAATTTGCAGGAGCAGAAGCAACATATACTGTAGAAACACTAATGCATGATGGTAGAGCATTACAAGGTGGAACATCACATTACTTTGGTCAGAACTTTGCTAAACCATTCGAAGTAAAATTCCAAAACAGAGAAGGAAAAGAAGAATATGCATACCAAACATCTTGGGGAATAAGTACAAGGTTAATTGGCGCAATAATTATGGCACATGGAGATAACAGAGGATTAAAATTGCCACCAAAGGTTGCTCCAATCCAAGTGGTTGTAGTTCCAGTAGCTCAACAAAAAGAAGGAGTTGTAGAAAAAGCAACAGAACTTACTAATAGCTTAAAAAACGAATTTAGAACAGAAATAGATATAAGAGATAATTATACACCTGGTTATAAATTTAATTATTGGGAAATGAAAGGCGTACCAATAAGATTAGAAATAGGACCACGCGATATAGAAAATAGCCAATGTGTTTTAGTTAGACGAGACACATTAGAAAAGGAAATTGTAAGCTTAGATAATGTAAACGCAAGAATTACAGAATTATTAGAAGAAATACAAAAAAATATGTTTAATATGGCAAAAGAAAATACAGAAAGAAAAACAACAATTGCTAAAACTTTAGAAGAATTTGAAAACAATATAAATACAAACCAAGGATATGTAAAAACAATGTGGTGTGGAAGTGCAGAATGTGAAGAAAAAATACATAACTTAACAGGTGCAAAATCAAGATGTATTCCATTTGAGCAAGAACATATTTCAGATACTTGTGTATGTTGTGGAAAGCCAGCAAGTAAAATGGTTGTATGGGGAAGACAATATTAATATGAGATAATAAAAAAGCTGTATCTTACTTAAGAGTAAAGGTACAGCTTTTTACGTTTAAAAGTTATTGTGTGCCTTAGACTTTCGAGTAAGTAAAAAATTTAAGGCACACTTCTTTAGTTAATATTAAATTTAGTAAATTAATGCAATTGACTTAGATAACTTTAAAACTCTCTGTCATAATTATCTTCTTTAGAAGGTGCATTATTTATTTTAGAATTTTCTAAAACATCTTTAGCAGCTTTAGAATAATCTTTATCTTCAGTATTTTGTATATAATTATTAAGACCATCTTTTAAATTAGTTACACATTTATTCATTTTTAGCCAATATGATGTTTTTTCTTTCCTTTCATCACTAACTCTAGAAGACTTACGTAAGTCGCTATAGTTTAAATAAACATCTTTTGCAAAATCTTTTGGTAATTTAACTTCTATAGATTTAGAATTTACACCGCCAGAAAAGTCATGTGATAATTTAGAATAATTTAACCTTAATGTAACATCACCAGCTCCACCTGAAATACTAACCTCATTATAAGATTCTAAGAAATAGCCATCGAAAGAATCTTTAATATCTGGATTGTTTTCGAAATATGTATTTTCAGCTACTTGCTCTATCAAATTATCTGTATTATTAAAAAGTTCTGTTTTATCATAATTATCTAGAGAATACTCAGTAGATGCAAGGTTTGCATTATGCATATTATAACCTGCAACACCACCAAGTAGAACAGCAGCAGAAAGCATACCAGTAGCAATTAGTTTGTTACAAATATGTTTTGCATTTCTTCTTCGTGAAGAACTATAATTGCGTTTTTTATTATGGCTAGGTCTTCGTACAGGGCGATGTCTATTGTGATTATTCTCTTGTGCAGTGCGACGTCTATTGTGATTATTAGGCTCTTTTCTATTCCTATTAGGAGACTTTGGTTGTCGAGAAAGCATTTTTAAATATTCTAAATCTAATTCATTTGTAGCTTCTTTTGAATATTGGTTTTTAACAGAATTAAAATTAATAATATTATTATCTTTTGAAGCCATAAAATTCATTCCTTTCTTTTGTATCGTATCAAATTTAATGTCATTTTACTACTAAAATCTTTATTAGTCAATTAAAGAATAATTTTGCAAATAATGTTTACAATAAAAATTGCATATGATATAATTTTTTAGGTAAAGAGGTGAAGTAATTGAACCAAATATTAGCAGTAGAAAATGACCCAAAAAATAAGAAAAAGAAGAAAAATACTACAGCAGATATAAAAAAGGTAATAACAGTTTTTTGTGTAATAACAATATTATTTGGAATTGCAATAACTGGGCAAGGAGTATATGCTATTGTAAACAACTTTAAAACAGATACAAAAACCGAAATTCCAGAGCAAAATATAGCAATAAATAGTGATACAAACACAGGAAAAGTTATAATTTCGGGTACAGTTCCAAATGGTATTCAAAAAATAATATATAAATGGAACGAAGAAGAAGAACAAGAGATTTCTAAAAATGGTGAAACACAAATAAACGAAGAAATAGAATTACCAGTTGGTAATAATAAATTAAGTGTAACTATAGTAGATATGAAGAATAGCTTTACACCATATACAAAAGAATTTACAGCAGATTTAGACTTACCACAATTAGCTTTAAGCCTAAACGAAGACGGATCAAAAATAAAAATAGTTGCAAAAGATATGGCAGAACTATCTTATGTAACTTACCAATGGGATGACAGCGATATTCAAACTATATATCCAGAAGAAAATTCAAAAGCTCAATTAGAAACAGAAATAGATGCAATGTCTGGAAAACATAAATTAACAGTAATTGCAGTAAATACAAATAATAAGACAACAACAAAAACACAAGAAGTAGACGGAGTAGATCAATCTGCAAAACCAGCAGTTAGTGCTTCAATAGATTCAGCAGACAGGTCAAAAATACTATTCTCTGCAACAGACGAAAATGGACTAAAGAATTTATCATTTACAATAAATGGACAAAGATATGAATTGCCCGCAAGCGAAAATCAAAAAGAATTACAATATACTTTCCAAGTAAAAGAAGGACATTATTCTATAAGTGTTGAAGCAGAAAATATATATGGACAAAAAGAAGCTCAGAATTTTATTTATGATTACTAAAATATAATATAAAGCATTAAAAGACAGGTTTTGCCTGTCTTTTAATACACAGAAGGAGAAAAATGGAAAACGAAATAATAAAAATAATATTTTACTTTTTTTTATATTCATTATTAGGTTGGGCAATGGAGTCAACCTATCTTTCAATAGGTCAAAGAAGATTAGTAAATACAGGATTTTTACATGGACCATTTTGCCCAATTTATGGTTTTGGAGCAGTGGTTTTATATGTACTTTTAATTAAGTTACAAGGAAATCCAATTGCAATATTTTGTGTAGGATTTTTTGTTTTATCTGTTTGGGAATATTTTGTAGGTTTTTTATTAGAAAAAATATTTAAAACAAAATATTGGGATTATTCAAATAATAAATTTAATATAAATGGAAGAGTATGTTTGTTAAATTCTATGTACTGGGGGTTTTTAAGTATATTTTTTATAGAAATATGGAACCCTCTAGTAGAAACACAGATAGCTAAAATACCTATAAATATAATTTTTTATATAGACATTATTTTAATAATATATATATTAATAGACTTTATTACAAGTGCAGTAAAAGCTTCGAACCTACAAAAGAGAATACAAAGAGTAATACAAATAGGAGAAAATTTAAAAGAAAGATTAGAAGAACTAAAAAAGACTTCTTCAGAAAAACAAAAAGTTGCTTTACAAAAAGTGATAGATGATTTAAAATTAAATCAAAAAATGATGAAAGATAAAATAGATAAACAAGTTCTAAAATTAAATAAAGCATTTCCATCTATTCAATCTGAACACATAAAAGAATACGTAAAACTAAAAGTAAAAGAAATAAAAAACAAGAAAAAGGAGTAAATTATGATACAAGAGATATATATAATTGATGATGATAAATACTCATTACAAGATTTAAAACAACTATTTGTAGATAATGATGAATATAAATTTGTAAATGTTTCTACAGAAGAAATTAACAAAGCTTTAATGAATATTCCATCATTAATTATAATAAATGAAGATAATGTAGACAGAGATGTAGAAGAATTATGTGCTACAATAAGAAAGAATGAAGATAATAGTATAACTCCAATAATAGTTATTTCTTCTAATGCAGATAAAGAGCATAGATTAAATGTTTTAAAAAAGGCAGTAGAATATTATATAAGAAAGCCTGTTGACCAAGATTATTTGTATTATACAATTAAAAATTTAATGAGGTTAATGTATACCAATAGACGTGTTAGTCCATTAACTGGGTTACCAGGAAATGTACAAATACATGCGGAATTAAAAAAGAGATTGTTTAATAAAGAGGAATTTGGTGTATTATATTTAGACTTAGATAATTTTAAAGCATACAATGATGTTTATGGTTTTATTAAAGGTGATGAAATAATAAAATTTACTGCAAGAACAATTGTAAGAAATGTACATAAATTACAAAATAATGATTTAAAAATTTTAATATTATATATCGAAATATCCAAATATAAGTGGTGGAAATGATTTTGTAGCTGTGGTTTCTAAAACTGACTATGACGAAATTTGTAAAAATATTATTAATGATTTCGACACAGAAATTTTAAGTTATTTTACAGAAGAAGATAGAAAAAGAGGATATATAGAAGTTGCAAATAGAAGAGGAATTTTAGAAGATTTTCCACTTACTTCAATTTCTATTGGTGTAGTAGATGCAGGTGTAGATAGATTTGAAAACATACTAGAAATAGGCGAAGTTGGTGCACAAGTAAAACATTTAGCAAAAACAATGCTTGGTAGTAGTTATGTAATAGATAGAAGAAAGGAATAATTTTAGCTAAATTTTATAAAGAAAATTACAATTTAAATTAATATCGTTCTAATACAACCCCTTATTGAATACATTGTAACAAAAGTATTCACATGGGGGTTTTCTTTATGAAAAATCTATCAATAGAAAAACGTGCAATAGAACTTGCACATTATATTATAAATTCAAAAGATACAGTAAGGGGTGCAGCGTCTAAATTTGGAATTAGTAAGAGTACGGTGCACAAAGACTTAAGTGAAAGATTACTAAAGATAAACCCAGTATTGGCAAAGGAAGTACGAAAAATATTAGATAAAAATAAAGCAGAAAGGCACATAAGAGGAGGAATGGCAACAAAGCTTAAATATAGCCATATAAAGGAAGATAAAGCGGGATAATTGCGAAATAAAATTACGATGAACCTAAGACTTTTAGAATTTAAATTTTCTATAAAATCTTAGGTTCCTTTTTTAGTTAACATGATATTCACAAGACTTAATAAATTAACATAAAATATATTAGGTGATAGCAATGAATAAAATAAAAAAGGGAAGTGTTGTGATAAAAAAATCAGACAAAAATAAAATTATTTTTATAGTAGAAAAAATAAAACTAGAGAAAAAAAAGAGAATAGCAACATTAAAAGGAGTATATGTACGAATTATAGAAAAGCTTCCTGTAGAAGAATTAGAGCTGGTAGACCGAAAATATGTAAATAAATATATAGAAGAAAACACAAAAATTTTAGAAAATAAAATTTATAAAAGAAGAAATTCGTATAATAACATTAAAACAGGAAAAATACTTCACCTAGATGGCGACAAAAGGTATATGGAAAAATCATATAAATATTATAAAAAATTAGGATTAAATGCTATAGTAAAATATGTTCCAGAAGAAAAACAAGAATATGTAATAAAAGACATAATATCTAAATACGAACCAGATATTTTAGTAATAACCGGACATGATGGAATGATAAAAAAAGGGAGAAACTATAATGATATATACAATTACATGAATTCTAGATTTTTCGTAAATACAGTAAAAAAAGCAAGAGAACATAAAATGGGAAATAATTTAGTTATATTTGCAGGAGCTTGTCAAAGTTTTTTTGAAGCGTTAATAGATGCTGGTGCAAATTTTGCTTCATCACCAGGAAGAGTATTAATAGACTTTGCAGATCCACTAATAGTAGCAGAAAGAATTGCCACTACCAACAGCGAATATTATATAACTATAGATGATATAGCAAATGACTTAAGAGATGGAAAAGAAGGAATTGGAGGAATAGGAGCAAGAGGAAAAAAGAGAAAGTAAATAAGAACAATAAACGATACTATTTTTTTAGCTGAAATAAGAGATAACACTAGAAAAGTAATAAAAATGTAATTTAATTGTAATGTAAATGTAATAAAATAAAAACAAGTAGCAATAAGAGCCTATATATCAAGGAAAAAGACTGGTACACAGAAGGTTTGACGTTTTGACACCTTTCGACAAAACTGCTATAATTAGAACAGTTTTAAAAAGTAGGTGATGGAATGATTTGTAGAGATGATATAACAAATCTAAAAACAGATATTGATGGAAAGATTGGTCAAAAGATTATTGTAAAAGGATCTTTAGGAAGAAGCAGAACTTTCGAGAAAGAAGCCACAATAGAAAAAGCCTATCCAAATATTTTTATAGTAAAATATGAGGAAAACGATAGAAATGTAACATATAGTTATACTGATATCTTAACTAGAACTGTAGAAGTTCAAGTATTTGATGGCCAAGAATATAGCCCATTAATACCACCAGCAGAAGATAAAAGATTAAGTAAAAAAATAGATTTATAATATTTTGCTTAAATATAGATGAAAATTCCTAGAAATAGGAATTTTTTTTTGCCTTATTCATATAAATATAAAAAAGAAAAGGAGGTAAAAAATGAGTATAGAAGTTTTACAAGACAACTTATGTGTAAATAGACTTATAGAAGGGAAAAAGAAGGAAATTACATTAGAAAGTTCTATAATAGTTCCAGATATAAAGCCAGATATTGTAAAAACAATAGATTTAAGTGGAAATGTTTGTATATATAAAAAAGAAATGATAAATGGAAAGATTAAAATAGATGGTACAATAGATAGCAATATTATATATTTGGCAGATAGTGGAGATGAAACTATAAGAGGTCTTAATAGCAATATAGATTTTTCAGAATTTTTGGATGTAGAAAGCAAAGTAGAAGAGGCAGATATAGATGTTAATATAGTTTTAAAAAACATGGAATGTGATGTACTAAATGGAAGAAAAATTAATTTAAAAGCTAGTATAGAGGTTAATGTAAGAATATATTCTAATAATGGAGTAAGTATATTAAAAGAAATAAAAGGAGTTAAAGGAATACAAAAACTTAATAAAATAGTTCAATTAAATTCTATGGTAGGAAAAAATAGTACAAATGCAAATGCTAAAGAAAACATAATATTAAATCCAGAAGAAAAAATTATGGAAATTTTAAAAAAAGAAGTAAAAATAATAAATAAAGATTTTAAAATTAGTTATAATAAAATTGTAGCTAAAGCTGAACTTAGTGTAAAAATATTGTATTTAACAGAAAACGGAAAAATAAATTATGTAGAGAAACTAATTCCTATTATGGGATTTATAGATATGGAAAATATAACAGAAGAAAATATATGTGAACTAAAATATTGTATAAAAAATATTTTAATAAAACTTAATAACACAGAAGAAAATTCTATATACTTAGAAGTAGAAACAGAAATTAGTTGTTATTCATATCAAACTAAAGATATAGAATTAATACAAGATGTATTTACACCATTTTCTAATATAGAATATAAACAAAAGACGATAAAAGCAATGGTAGGATTGCAAAATATAAGTGATAATTACGTAATGAAGGAGCAAATTACAAATTCAGAAATTAGTAATGGAAGAATTTATAATATTAGTACAAGAGCAAATATAAATAGTATAAAGATACTTGGTAATAAAGCTATTTACGAAGGAGAGACAATTGTAAATATTTTATACGAAAGTATAGAAACTACTCATATAGATAAAAAGGAATTTAAATTTCCAATTAATTATGAAATAAATATATTAGATGGAATGAAAGAAGAAAATTTAGACATTATTATCGATGTAGAAAAATGCGATATAGTAACAGAAAATGAAAATATTAACCTTAATATAGGATTAAATATTAATACAAAAATGTTTAAAACGATAGAACTTAATATTATAGATGAACTAGAAGAAACGGAATTAGAAGAAAAAGAAGAACATAGTATAATAATATATTTTGTTAAACCTGGAGACACATTATGGAATATTGCTAAAAGGTATAAGAGCACAGTAGAAAATATAAAACAAATTAATAATATAGAAGATGAAGATAAAATAGAAGTAAACCAACAACTATTTATACCTAGATATGTAGAAAAAGTTCAGGCTATGTAATATGGAAAAAATATATTCTAGAAAAAAGATAAATTTATCTAAAGAGTATAAGTTAGTTCTTGCAGTTCTAATAACAGCGATACTTACAGTATGTTATTTAGTAAAAACAATTGGACCTACTTTTAACCAATTATGTTTAAACGAAGCAAAATCTGTAGCAACACAAATAGTACACGAAACAATAGACGAAGTTATGGAAAAATATGGCTATAATGATCTAGTTACATTAGTAAAAGATAAAGAAGGGAAAATAGTTTCGATGCAGGCAAACATTGCAATAATAAATAAAATTATTTCACAAATTTCTCTAAAAATACAAGATAAAATAGATAATACCCCAAATAGGGATATATATATAAGGTTAGGTTCTTTTACAGGGATTAAATTATTATCGGGAAGAGGCCCAAAAGTTCCAATTAGAATATCTAGTATAGGTAATATAAACACCGAAGTTATGAGTGAGTTTACATCTACAGGAATAAACCAATCTATACATAGGATTTTTACAAATATAACTTGTAAAATAGAAGTATTAACACCATTTAATACTATAAGTAATGAAATAGAAGAAAAAATAATATTAGCAGAAAATGTTATTATAGGAAATATACCAGAAAATTATTTAGATATTGGAAAACTATTAGGTGAAAATAATTAGTTAACATATTAAATTTCAAAAAAATTTGAAAAAAACTCCACAAAAGGCGAAAAACGTGTTATAATGAGGTCGAAGTGTTATATTTTATAAAATGCCTAGTAATATATTATTGAAATATAAAAAATAAAGGAGATAATATATGGATAAATTAAATGTAAAGAACTTAATTAATATTAAAGTAATTGGAATCGGTGGAGCTGGTAACAATGCTGTTAATAGAATGATCGAAGATGGAATCGAGGGTGTAGAATTTTATGAGTTTAACACAGAAGTAAAAGTTCTCGAAAAATCAAAAACAAAAAATGTTATGCAAATCGGGAAAGAAATTACAAAAGGACTAGGTGCTGGAGGAGATGTATCCATAGGTGAAAGAGCTGCAATGGAAAGCAGGGAAGAAATCAAAAATATATTACAAGGTACAGATTTATTGTTCCTAACAGCTGGAATGGGTGGAGGAACAGGAACAGGTGCAATTCCTACAATAGCACAATTTGCAAAAGAGATGGGAATCTTAACAGTAGGTATAGTTTCTAGACCATTTTCTTTTGAAGGAAAAATACGAATGGCAAGAGCACAAAGAGGAATAGACGAATTACGTGAAAATGTAAATTCACTAATAGTTGTTTTAAACGACAACTTATTAAAAGGAAACAGTAGGCTTACACTACAAAGTGCCTTTAAAGAAGTAGACTTAGTTCTAGAAAAGGGAATAAAAGGTATAACAGACCAAATTGCAACACCAGGTTTAGTAAATATAGACTTTGCAGATATTAGAACAATTATAGGCTACAAAGGAAATGCTTACATGGGTATTGGTAGAGGCAAAGGTGAACACAGAAACGAAGTTGCGGTAAAAGAAGCAATAGGAAATCCTTTAACAGAAACAATGATACAAAATGCTAAAGGAGTAATTGTAAACATAGCAGGAAGTGGAGAAATGCCTTTAGACGAGATAAATGCAATAATGACAGTAATAGGAGATAGAGTAGACAATCCAGAAGCAAATATAATTTTTGGAACAATTATAGACGATTCTTTACAAGATGAAATAATAATTACAGTTATAGCAACAGGAATCGGAATGTAACAAATATTCGGGATTAAGTGACGGTCCTTAAAATCCCGGTTTAAAACACCAAATGTTTTTACATTAAGGTGTTTTTTTTTGCCTAAATATGATAATATTAACACATATGAGGTGAGAAAATGAGTTTAAAATTAATATATGGAAAATCGGGTTCTGGTAAAAGTGAATATTGCTTTAAAGAAATTGCTAAAGATATAAATAAAGAAAAGATATATTTAATTGTGCCAAACCAAATGGCATTAATGGCTGAGAAAAAGTTAATGGAAATTACAAATAATGTGAGCCTAATAAATACAGAAGTAATTACATTTAATAGAATGGCTTTTAGAGTAAGAAATGAAATAGGTGGAGCTAAAAAAACTAACTTAAGTAAAAGCGGAAAAGCAATGTTACTTTACGATATTTTGTGCAAACAAAAAGATTCGCTAAATTTTTTAGGGAAAAGTTCTGAAAATGTAGATATAATAGGAAATTCTATAACTGAATTTAAAAAACATAGAATAGATATAAATAAATTAAGGGAAGAATGTAATAATACCCAAGATGTGTATTTAAAGTTAAAACTAAATGACATGATTACAATGTACGAAGAATTTGAAAGTAGTATTCAAAATAGATTTTTAGACGAAAATGATGTTTTAGATATTTTAAATAATCAAATAGTAGAAAGTAATCAATTTAAAGATGCAATAATATACATAGACGAATTTGTAGGCTTTACAACTCAGGAATATCAAATAATAGCAAAATTACTGCAAATTGCAAAACAAGTAAATATTACAATTTGCACAGATAATTTAATGCAAAATGAAGAACTAGACAAAGATATTTTTTATGCAAGTAAAAATACAGGAATCAAGTTAATTAATATTGCCAAAGAATATGGTATAGAAATTGAAGAAGATGTAAAGCTTAAAAATTTATATAGGTTTAAAAATGAAGAACTTAAACATTTAGAAGAAAACTTTTATAAAATACCTTACAAAAAATATGAGGAAGAGCCAAAAAATATAAAAATGTTTTTAGCTAACAATCAATATAGTGAAATAGAACATATAGCAACTCAAATAGTAAAACTAGTTAGAAATGAAGAGTATAGGTATAAAGATATATCTGTTATAACTAAAAATTTAAGTATATATTCTAGTTTAATAAAAGTTATATTTAGCAATTATAATATTCCAGTGTTTATAGATGAAAAAAGAGAATTAAGTGAAAATATAATAGTTAAATTTTTAATTTCGGTTCTAGAAATATGCAATAAAAATTGGTCATATGAATCTGTATTTAATTATTTAAAAACTGGATTTGTAAACATAGAAAGAGAAGAAATATTTAAACTGGAAAATTATTGCATAAGATGGGGAATAAAAGGAAACAAGTGGTATAAAGAAGATTGGAATTATGTAGGAAAAGATGAATATACAAAAGAAGAAGTAGATAGGCTAAACGAATTAAGAAGAATGATAGTAAAACCAATAAGAAATTTACAAGAAAAAGCAAAAAAAGATAATACATTTTTTAATTTGACTAAAATTTTATATGAGTTTTTACAAGAAATGAAATTGGAAGAAACCATAAAATTAAAAATAAATAAATTAGAAGAAAAAGGATTTATAGAACTTGCAAATGAATACGAAACTAGTTTTAAAGTTTTAATAGAATTATTTGACGAAATTGTGTTAGTATTTGGAGAAGAAAAAACAAATTTTGATAAATATATAAGCACATTAAAAATAGGATTAAAAAATACAGGGCTTGGTAAAATTCCAGCAACACAAGATGAAGTAATTGTTGGTGATGTTAGTAGGTCGAGAAGCCATAAAGTTAAAGCTGTATTTATTATAGGAATAAATGATGGGGAATTTCCAAGTGTATATAAAGACGAAGGATTTTTTAACGATAAAGATAGAGAATATTTAAAAGAGCAAGGCTTTGAACTTGCCAATGGAAGCTTAGAAAATTTATACGAAGAGAATTTTAATATATACAAAGCTTTTACAGTTGCAGAAGAAAAATTGTTTTTATCTTATGCTTCATCAGATAATGAAGGACGAACACTAAGACCATCAATCTTAATAACAAAGATGAAAAAGATATATTCAAACTTGCAAGAAACAAGTGACATAATAATCCAAGAAAAAGAAATTATTACTAAAAATAATACATTTGACAACTTAATAGAAAAGCTAAACGATTATCAAGAAGGAAAAGATGTAGAAGATATATGGTTTGATGTTTTAAATTATTATGAAAACGATGCATTATGGAAAAGCAGGCTTTTAAAAAGTTTAGAGGGAATTACTTATACAAATATTCCAGAACAAATAAAGCCAGAATTTGTGAAAAAGTTATATGGAGAAACTTTGCATACAACAATTTCTAGATTAGAAAGATATAGAAGTTGCCCATTTTCTTTTTACTTAGAATATGGATTAAAATTAAAAGAAAAGAAATCTTTAAAATTAGACCCAATAGATACAGGTTCGTTTATGCATGAGGTTATAGATACATTTTTTGAGAATGTATCTAATAAAAAAATTTCGATAAAAGAAATTGAAAATGCAGATATAGAAAAAATTGTGAAACAAATAGTAGAAGAAAAACTAAATTTAACATCTAACTACATTTTTAAAAGTATTCCAAAATTTATTATTCTTACAAATAGATTATGTAGATTGGTGACGCTTTCTATAATATATATTGTGCAAGGGCTAAAAAATACCGATTTTGAAGTAGTAGGAAACGAGATCGAGTTTAAAAATGGTAAAGAATATAGACCTATAGAAATCGTTACAAAAGATGGTAAAAAAGTAGAAATAACAGGAAAAATAGATAGAATAGATTTAGCAAAAGATGAAACGGGTAAATATATTAGGATAATAGACTATAAATCTTCTGCAAAAGATATAAATTTAAATGAAGTATTAGCAGGGTTACAATTACAGTTAATTACTTATTTAGATGCAGTATGCCAAGACAAAGATTTAATACCAGCAGGAATATTGTATTTTGGACTAGTAGAACCTAAAATAGATAAAGGAAAAAGAGCTAAAGATATAACAGAAGAGGAGATAGAACAAAAACTAAGGGAACATTTTAGAATGAATGGATTAGTTTTAGCAGAAATGAATATTATAAATATGATGGATAATAAACTAAAAGACGGAGAAAAGTCAGATGTAATTCCTGTAAAAATAAAGAAAGATGGAACTATGGACAAAACTTCTAAAGTAGTTTCTAGAAAAGAATTCGAAATTTTACAAAAGTATGTAAAAAACACTTTAGCCCAAATTTCTAAAGAAATTTTAGATGGAAATATCGATATAAAACCATACTATAATGTTAAAACTAAAAGAAAACCTTGTGAATATTGTAAATACAATTCGATTTGTAATTTTAAAAAAGGTTTTTATGGAAATGACTATAATTATATAGATAATATGGAAAAAGCATATATACTAGAATGTATGAAAGGAGATATTAATGAATCTAAGTAATGAAAATGTTATTCATTTTAAAGATGGCGATGTAGAATATTTACAATTTAGAGAATTACTAAAATATTCTGATAAGATACAACATGCATATTCGTTAAAACCTTTAAAATTTAGTGATGATAACGAAAAATCAGCAGAAAATTATAGAAAAATATGTAAATCATTAAAAATAGATTCTAATAAAATAATAAAATCTACGCAAAAACACACAGATATTGTACAAAATATAACAGAATTTACAGATGAAGAGTTTGAATTTGTAGATGGATTTGTAACAAACAAAATAGAAATACCATTAGTTACTAAATATGCAGATTGTACACCAATAATTTTTTATGATAAAATAAAAAACGTAATAGGAAATGTTCATTCTGGTTGGAGAGGTACATTGAAAAAGATAAGCCCAAAAGCAGTTATAATGATGAAAGAAAAATATGGGTGTAACACAGAAGACATTATAGTGTGCATAGGGCCATGTATAAAGCAATGCCATTTCGAAGTAGAAGAAGATTTTATACAAAAATTTAAAGAAGAATTTGGAAATATAGAAAAATACTATAAAAAAGGTAAGACTATAGAAAATGAACCAACAGAAAAAGTAGTAGAAAAGCAAAAATATTATTTTGATACAACAAAATTAATAATAGACTATTTAATGGAAATAGGAATAAAAAAAGAAAATATATTTGATAGCAATATCTGCAGTGTATGCAATTCGAACAAAATGCACTCATATAGAGCAGAAAAAGAATTAGCAGATAGAAATATGAATATAATAGAACTTTTGTAAGCTTTATTTGAATTTTGGAGACGTTATTAAAAGTTCAACAAATAATAATATATGAACAAAAAAGAACGTTTATAATACTCACAATGTTTAATGTTTGGAAAGGAGAAATTATGATACCAAATAAATTAGAAAAAGAGGATACTTTAGGAATAATTGCACCATCAGATAATGTTACAGAGCAAAACTTAGAAGAATTTAATAATTCAATTTTGTTAATGGAGCAAGCTGGATATAACATAAAGATAGGCAAAAATGTTTTTTCTAATGAAACAGGTTATGGAGCAACAGCAAAGCAAAAAGCAGATGATTTAAATAGGATGTTTGCAGATAAAGATGTAAAAATGGTCTGGTGTGCTAAAGGTGGTTATAATTCCAATTCTATTTTTGAATTAATTGATTATGAACTAATAAAAAATAATCCTAAAATATTATGTGGGTATAGTGACACTACTGCTATAGCTAATATAATTTATGAAAAAACAGGTTTGGTTACATTTTCTGGACAAACATTTAAAGGACTATCTTCATGTGAAACTGAATATTGCTATAATGAAATTATAAAAAGATTTCAAAATGCAGACTTAGAACTTGGAGATAATAGTGATAAATATAATGTAATACAAAAAGGTAAAGCAGAAGGTGTTATGATTGGCGGAAATTTAAGTATATTTTCTAATTTAATAACAGGAAAATATAGTATGAACATTAAAGATAAAATTTTATTTTTAGAAGAATTTCCACTAGAATCACCACCAGAAGCAGTTAGTTCATATTTTTACAGAATGAAACAAAATGATGTGTTTAGCAAAATTAAAGGAATATGGTTTGGTGGATATGAACACGAATCTGGCATAACACTTTCTAAAATATTAAAAGATACAATAGGAGATGAATATGATTTTCCAATAATACAATCAAGCAATTTTGGACATATAGATAAAAAAACAGTTATACCAATTGGAATAAGAGTAAGAATAGATACAGAAGACGAAGTAAAAATAAGATTATTAGAAAAATGTGTAAAATAGCATAAAGAGGTGTAAAAATTGTACGATAATTGGGAAGACTTAGAAAAATCAATAATAGGTTGTAAAAAATGTAAATTATGTAACAATAGAACAAACATTGTATTTGCAGAAGGAAATAAAAATGCTAATGTAATGTTTATAGGTGAAGGACCAGGCGCAGACGAAGATAAGCAAGGAATACCATTTGTAGGAAAAGCAGGTCAGCTAATGAATAAAGCATTTGAAGGATTGGAAATAGACAGAAAGAAAATATATATTGCAAACATAGTAAAATGCAGACCACCTAACAATAGAGTACCAGAAGCAGACGAAGCACAAGCGTGTTTAAATTATTTAAGAAATCAAGTAATACTGGTAAAACCACAAATAATAGTACTAATGGGAAGTACAGCACTTCAGAACATATTAGGAAAAGAATACAAAATAACAGCATCAAGAGGACATTGGATAGAAAAAAAAGGAATAATGTATATGCCAACATGGCACCCCGCAGCACTTTTAAGAGATGAAAACAAAAAGATAGACTTTTGGAAAGACCTAAAAAAAGTACTAGAAATGTGTAAAGAATTAAAAACAGAAATCGGGATTTAGGGACGGTCCTTAAAATCCCGATTAAAACAGTAATTAAATTTTAGCAAAAGTAAATTTATAATGGAATAAAAAATAAGTATACTGGTAAGAAAATAAAAATTGGAGGGGTATTATGGAAAAATATTTTAAAGATATGGATTATGAAAAATTAAGTGAAGATATAGCTTTTAAAGGTAAAAGAGTTACAGTAAAAATTGAAAGATATTATAATAAAAGAGATAATAAAGAAATTTATCGTGAACATATAAAATCTGGAAACGGAGCTGTTATAATGCCTTTTTTAGATGATAACACATTAATTATGATAGAAGAAGTAAGAACTCCTATAGAAAAAAGTATATTAGCATTTCCAGCAGGTCTAATAGAAGAAGGGGAAAAGCCAGAAGAAGCAGCTATAAGAGAATTAGAAGAGGAAACTGGTTATAGAGCAGGTACAATAGAAGAAATGATATATGAATATCCAGCAGTTGGGTATTCTAACGAAAAAGTATACATATTTAAGGCAAAAAATTTAACAAAAACACAAAGACATTTAGACGCAACAGAAGATATAAAAGTACGTAAAATTTCTATAGATGAATTAAAAGAATTATACAAAAACGGAGAAATACATTCTTCGGCAGAAATAATAGCTATATTAAGTTATTTTTCGAATATATAAAATTATACAGGAGGAAAAATGAATAGTTTACTAGAAGAATCAAATAGATGCTTAAATTGTAAGGTTAAGCCATGCCAAAAAGCATGCCCTTTAGGAAATGATATACCTAGTTTTATTAAATTTGTTAAAGAAGATAATTTAAAGGAGGCTTTTAATGTTTTAACTCAAACTACCGTGCTAGGTGCAATTTGTGGTAGAGTGTGTCCTCATTTTAAACAATGTAAAGGAAGCTGTGTACGTGGAATAAAGTCTGAGCCTATAAGTATTGGCGAATTGGAAGCATATGTGTTTGATAACGCATTTAAAGAAAATTATGATATAAAAACAACTAATGAATTAGAAGGAAAAAAGGTTGCAATAATAGGAGGAGGACCAGCTGGTCTTACTTGTGCAGCATTTTTAAGGATGTCTGGTGCAGATGTTACTATTTACGAAAAACAACCAAAACTTGGTGGTATTACAAGATATGGAATACCAGACTTTAGACTATCTAGAGAAATAATAGATAAAAATATAGAAAAAATATTAAATTTAGGAATAAAAGCAGAATGTAATAAAGCTTTAGGAAAAGATTATAACTTAGAAGATTTAGAAAAAGAATATGATGCTATATATTTAAGTTTTGGAGCAAATGTTTCATCAAAAATGAATATACCAGGTGAAAACTTACAAGGGGTATATGGAGGAAATGAGTTACTAGAAACAAATATACACCCAAATTATGAAGGTAAAAATGTAGCAGTAAGTGGTGGGGGAAATGTAGCCATGGATACTGCAAGAACAATAAAACGATTAGGAGCAAAAAATGTATATGTAATATACAGAAGAGCAAAAGAACAAATGCCAGCAGAAGAATTAGAAATAGAAGAAGCAGAAAAAGAAGGAGTAGAATTTTTATTTAAAACAAATATTGTAAAAATATTAGGAAACGAAAAAGTAGAAAAATTAGAATGTATAAAAACAGAGTTAGTAGAAAAAGAAGGAGAAAAAAGACCTGTACCTGTAAATATAGAAAATTCTAATTATTTACTAGATATGGACTATGTAGTAATGGCTGTAGGTTCTAAGCCTGATGGAGAAATTGTTTCTAAAACAAAACTAGAAGTAACACAATATGGGAATATAAAAGTAGATGAAAATTATATGACATCTAAAAAAGGAATATTTGCAGGAGGAGATTTAATAGGAACAAAGTCAACTGTTGCATGGGCTGCACGTTCTGGAAGAAATGCCTCAGAAGCGATAAAAAAATATTTGCTAGAAGAATAAATAGCAATACAAAAATAAACATATTATAAAGAACTAAGTAAAGCAAATACTAAATATTTACTTTTTACATTTTTTGATATATAATTTGTCAAACAAAAATAATGAAGGGATGAAGTTTATGTACAATTATAAAGAGGTAGAGAAAAAATGGCAAAATAAGTGGTATACAGAAGGTACCTTTAATGCAAAAAACGATTATTCAAAAGAAAAATGGTTTGGACTAATAGAATTTCCTTATCCATCTGGTCAAGGATTACATGTTGGGCACCCAAGAAGCTATACAGCACTAGATATAATAGCTAGAAAAAGAAGAATGCAAGGGTATAATGTATTATTTCCTATTGGGTTTGATGCATTTGGTCTTCCAGCAGAAAACTATGCAATAAAAAACCATGTTCATCCTAAAATAACAACAGAAAAAAATATAAATCATTTTAAAGAGCAATTAAAATCTATTGGTTTCTCTTTTGATTGGTCAAGAGAAGTAAACACAACAGACCCTAATTACTATAAATGGACACAATGGATTTTTATACAATTATATAAAAAAGGTTTAGCATACAAAACAACTATGCCAATAAACTTTTGTACAGGCTGTAAAGTAGGACTAGCAAACGAAGAAGTTGTAAATGGAGTTTGCGAAAGATGTGGAAGTCCAGTTGTACAAAAAGAAAAAAGCCAATGGATGCTAAAAATTACAGAATATGCACAAAGATTAATAGACGATTTAGACGATGTTAATTTCTTAGAAAAAATTAAAGCACAACAAATAAATTGGATTGGAAGAAGTGAAGGTGCAGAAGTTAACTTTAAAATAAGTGGAGAAGATGATAAACTTCTAATTTATACAACTAGACCAGATACAATATTTGGAGCAACATATATGGTTGTAGCACCAGAACATGAAATTATAAAAAAATACAAAGACAAAATTACAAATCTTGAAGAAGTAGAAGAATATAAAAGAAAAGCATCATTAAAATCCGATTTCGAAAGAGCAGAGCTAAACAAAGAAAAAACAGGTGTAGAAATAAAAGGAATAAAAGCAGTAAACCCATTAACAAATGAAGAAATTCCAATTTGGATTTCAGATTATGTATTAATAACATATGGTACAGGTGCTATTATGGCTGTTCCTGCACATGATGCAAGAGATTTCGAATTTGCTAAAAAGTTTAATTTACCAATTAAACAAGTTATAGTAGAAAAAACAAACAAAGAAACATTAGAAGAAATAACAGAACCAATTACAGATGTAAATAATGGTATAGCAGTAAATTCAGAATTTTTAAATGGACTAGAATCAAAAGAAGCCATAAATAAAGCAATAGAATATATAGAAGAAAATAATTTAGGTAAAAGAAAAGTAAATTATAAACTTCGTGATTGGGTATTTTCTAGACAACGTTATTGGGGAGAACCAATACCTATGGTATATTGCGATAAATGTGGATGGGTTCCAATTCCAGAAGAAGAATTACCTTTAAAATTACCAGATGTAGAAGATTACGAGCCAGGAGAAAATGGAGAATCTCCACTTTCAAAACAAGAAGATTGGATAAATACAACTTGCCCATGTTGCCATGGAAAAGCAAGAAGAGAAACAGACACAATGCCACAATGGGCTGGATCTTCATGGTATTACCTAAGATATATGGATCCACATAATGATAATGAATTAGCTTCAAAAGAAGCACTAGAATATTGGTCACCAGTAGACTGGTATAATGGTGGTATGGAACATACTACTTTACACTTACTATATTCAAGATTTTGGCATAAATTTTTATATGATATTGGAGTGGTACCAACTAAAGAGCCATATGCAAAACGTACATCACATGGAATGATATTAGGAAGCAATGGCGAAAAAATGTCTAAATCTAAAGGAAACGTAATAAATCCAGACGAAATAGTAGAAGAATTTGGAGCAGATGCATTTAGAGTTTATGAAATGTTTATGGGACCTTTCGACCAAACAGCTCCATGGTCTATGGAAAGCATTAGAGGATGTATGAAGTTCCTAGATAGAGTTTGGAATATGCAAGATTTCTTAGTAGAAGGAGATAAATATTCAGAAAAATTCGAAAAGATGATGAATAAAGCAATAAAGAAAATTTCTACAGATATAGAAGAAATGAAATTTAATACTTCTGTTGCTACATTTATGACAATGGTAAATGAATTTTATAAAGAAAAACAAATTAACAAAGCAGAATTTAGCACGTTTTTACAATTATTAAATCCATTTGCACCACATATGACAGAAGAATTATACAAAATAATAGGTGGAAAAGAAGATTTAGCATATAAAGATTGGCCAACATATGATGAAGCAAAAACAGTAGAGGCTGAAATAGAAATACCTGTTCAAATAAAAGGAAAAGTTAAAGCGACAATTACTATAAAAAAAGATGAAGATGAAGAAATAGTAAAACAAAAAGCAAATGAAGCAGTTGCGAGCCAAATAGAAGGCAAAAAAATAATAAAAGAAATATATGTTAAAAATAAAATATATAACATAGTAATTGCTTAAAAAGAACAAATAATTTGGACTATATTAAACTATAATATACATATCAGTTAAAAAAGAACATTACAGTTATGTTTTGTAACATAGCTGTAATGCTTTTTTAATAAGAATGTTATAGAAGTTTAATTTATATATAGTATAATATAATTATCTATAAGTGTATTAGGGAGAAAGAATATGGGGATAGAAGCAAACTTAAAAAAAGAGGGAATTCAAGTTATAGAAGAACTTGATAAGATAAAAGTAAATACAATAGCTAAAAATGTTGCTCAAAAAATTGTGGCTGCATTTCCTAATATGGAGTTTAAATTAGGTGAAATATTTATAAAACTTTCACAAATAAAAATGTATTATGCAGAAGTTCCAAAAGGTTTTTCAGAAGCTAATTATTTTTATAAAAATACATCAATATATTTTAATTGTGAAGTACCATTAGAAAAAATTGAAGACTATGCTATACACGAGTGCATTCACTATTTGCAAGAAAGAAAAGATAAAGCCGGTTTTTTAATAAGATTAGGTTTATGTGATTTAACACAATACAAAGTGCATGGTTTGGCGCTAAATGAGGCAGCAGTACAATATGCTACAGCAAGAGCTACAAAAGAGCCAAAAGATAATGTGAAATATTATGGAATTTCGTTTGATACAATTAGCCCTACTTGTTACCCTTTAATATGTAATTTGATTGTACAAATGGCATATGTAACAGGAGAAGATGTACTTTTAGATAGTGTATTTAACAGTAATAATAATTTTAAAGAAACATTTATAGAAAAAACAACAGAAGAGACATTTTACACTTTAGAGAAAAATTTTGACAAATTGTTAAAATTAGAGGAAGAATTATTAAAACTAAACAATAAAATAGAAATTACAGATAATTTAAACTCTTCTATGAATAAAAAAAGAGTTAAAATAAAAAATGATATTCAAAAAACTTTTATGGATTCTCAAAACTTAATAATAACTTCTTATTTTGATACATCTTTTAACAAAATTACAAATTTAGAAGAAGTAGAAAACTACAGAAGAGCTTTATATAACTATAAAGATTTAGTAGGATATGTAGAAGGAAAAGATGAATTTAACGAATATTATATAAAAACAATGAATAAATTAGAAAACAAATATAATGAATTAGAAAATGAAAATTTATTAGATGACACAGAAGAAATAGTAGATTTACCAATAGAAAGAAAAAACAAATTCCAAATTATATGGCAAACTATAAAGAAATTTTTATTTAAATCAGGAGAAGAATATCAAAGAGAAACTGAAAAATAGCATTTAGCTATTGACAATATAAAAAATAGATGATATTATATATAAGCGATTAAAGAAGAAGGTAACCACTTCCACCTTGTCTATATAAATAGAAAGGTAAAATAATTCAATATATATAGTATATAATTATTTTAGTGGGTTAACTTGCGTCTTTAAGTTAATTCATTTTTTTATTGCTTATTTATAAGCAAAATATATGGAGGTGTTTTATAATAAAACAAGATTTACCTATTAACGAAAAAATAAGAGCCAAAGAAGTAAACTTAATAGATGAAAATGGCGAAAAATTAGGAGTAATGTCACTTAATGAAGCTTTAAAAATAGCTTCAGAAAAGAATTTAGATGTAGCTTTAGTTTCTCCAAATACTGTGCCACCTGTTTGCAAAATTATGAATTATGGTAAATATAAATTCGAACAAGCAAAAAGGGAAAAAGAGGCAAAGAAAAAACAAAAAGTATTTGAATTAAAAGAAATAAGAGTAACACCTAATATAGAAGAACACGATTTTAGCTTCAAATCTAAAAATGTAAGAAAATTCATAGAAGATGGTGCAAAAGTAAAAATTACAGTTAGATTTAGAGGAAGAGAAGTTAATAATGTTAAATTAGGAGAAGCAGTTATCAACAAATTTATAGAAGAATTAAAAGATGTAGCAACTCCAGAAAAGAAACCTTTATTAGAAGGTAGAAATATGTTTGTAATTTTATCAAAAAAAGCATAAATAGAAAGGAGCAATTAAAATGCCAAAATTAAAAACAAATAAAGCTGCAAGCAAAAGATATGGGTTTACAGCAAAAGGAAAAGTAAAAAGAACATCTGCAAATGCAAGACACAGATTATCTACAAAAACAAGCAGACAAAAAATGTCTAGAAAACAAAATTCTTATGCAGACAAAACATGTGTAGAAGGAATTAAAAAATTATTACCTTATGGTTAATAAGAAGAACGAAGAATAAGGAGGAATAGAAAATGGCAAGAGTAAAAACAGCAAGAATTACTCGTAAAAAACATAAAAAAGTATTAAAACAAGCAAAAGGATATTTTGGAGCAAAAAGATATAGATTCAGAATGGCTAAACAAGCTGTTATGAAATCTGGAATGTATGCTTATATAGCTAGAAAAGATAAAAAGAGTAATTTTAGAAAATTATGGATAGCAAGAATAAATGCTGCTGCAAGAATGAATGGAATTTCTTACAGCAAATTAATAGCAGGGTTAAAGAAAGCTAATGTAACAATAAACAGAAAAATGTTAGCAGACATAGCTATAACAGATCCAAAAGCATTTACAGAAATTGCAGAAATCGCAAAAAAAGCATAATTTAAAAAAGTTCTAAAATACTAGTTTTTTAAACTAGTATTTTTATGTGCTAAAATTTTATTTTAAATTTTAACAAAAAAATCTTAAAATGCTCATATTATATATTAAGAAAGGAGGAATATTTTATGTCTGAAGACCAAAAAGTAGTATCTATTATAGATTATATAAACGAAAATAACATATGTAACAAATATTTAAATAAGATAAATTCTATAGTTGGAAATAGTAATGTAGAAGTGTTAGCAAGAGTAAAAGATAAAGAATCTGCATTACAAAAAATGCAAGTAAGAAAATTTGCATATGCAAACCAGATAAGTGATTTTATAGGATTTATGTTAGTTACAGACAAGATAGAAGATGTATATAAAATTAGAAATGAACTAAAAAATACATTTGGAAATGGTATAGAAGAAGATTATATTAAAAATCCTAAAAATGGATACCAAAGTATTCACTTAAACTATTTTGTAGAGCAAAATATTCCTCTAGAAATACAAATAAAAACTAAAAGAATGAAGTTAGCACAAGACATAGTACATGATAAAATATATAAGAATTTTAAATTATCAGAAGATTTAAGAAATGTGCTAAGCCAATTAGCATTTTTAAAGATTTTAAAATAAAAGCTTTGTCAAAGAGATATAAAGCAGATTCGAATACAATAAAAGCAATAAAGAATATTCTTTATTGCTTTTTCATTTTTGGCTTTGCAATTAATGAAGCTAAATATCCAAAGAAAATTGCAGCTGCAATTCCACCAGCAGCATTTTTTATACCACCAGTAAATGCACCTAAAAGTCCAGAAGTTTTAACACCTTCTATAGCACCTTTAGCTAAGTTATACCCAAATCCAGTAAGAGGAACAGTAGCACCTGCACCTGCAAACTCTACTAAATACTTATATATGCCAAGCCCACCTAAAATAACACCAAGCGTTACGAAAGAAACTAGAATTCTTGCAGGAGTTAATTTTGTTTTATCTATTAAAATTTGTCCAATTACACATATTAAACCACCAACAACAAAAGCTTTTAATAATGAGCTCCATTCAAAAACTGACATCCAATCTATATTACTCATAAAAATTCCTCCAATAATTACGATTTATACAGTCTAACTGTTTATACTGCAAAATCTTCATAATAACTACGATTTATACTTCAATACTAATAGCATGTGCAATGCCGGGAATACTTTCGCCTTGCTGTGATGATGTGGCATTCATTAAAGCCCCAGTTGCTATTAACAATATTTTTTTATATTTTTTGGTTTGTAGCATATTAAATAAATAGCCAGAAAAAACTGTACCACAACAAGCACAACCACTTCCTCCAGAATGAGTATCTTGAGTTTCTTTGTCAAAAATTAAAACACCGCAATCATTATAGTTAGACTTTATGTTATAACCTTTTGTTTGTGCAAGTTCGATTAATATGTCTTTACCAACATGACCTAAATCACCAGTTATTATTGCATCATAATAACTAGGCTTTCTTCCTGTATCAGTTAAATGGGTAATTAAAGTATCTAATGCAGCAGGAGCCATTGCAGCACCCATATTGTTACCATCTTTAATGCCCATATCTATAATTTTTCCAGGAGTAAAATGAGTTATAAAAGGCCCAGTACCATTAGAAGATAAAATTGCAGAGCCAGCGCCAGTAACAGTCCATTGAGAAGATTGTGGTCTTTGATTTCCTAGTTCTAATGGAAACCTAAATTGCTTTTCTGCACTACAAAAATGGCTAGAAGCACCACAAATAACATTATTTGCAGCTCCACTATCTATAAATATAGAACCTACACCTAAACCCTCAACAAAAGTAGAACAAGCACCAAATATACCTATAAAAGGAATATCTAAGTCACGAAGACCAAAACTAGAAGATATACATTGGTTTAATAAGTCACCAGCAAAACAATAATCTATGCTAGAAGCAGGAAGATTAGATTTTTTTATTGCAGAATAAAAAGTTTCTTTTAATATTTTACTTTCAGCTTTTTCCCAAGTTTTTTCTCCCCAAAACTCATCTTCTAAACATTTATCAAAATATTTAGCAAGAGGTCCTTCTGCTTCTTTTGGACCAACGATACAGGCAGTATCTAATATGGTGGGAAGATTTGTAAATTTTATAGTTTGTTTTCCTAACTTTTCCAAAAAATCATCTCCTTATGTTAAAGTAATACCTTGTGTATTAAAAATAAGGTATATAATTCCAACAATTATAGAGCTACAAATACCAAAAACCAAAACAGGACCTGCAATAGTAAACATTTTACTACCAACACCCATAACATAGCCTTCAGATTTATATTCTATAGATGGAGCAACAATCGAATTAGCAAAACCTGTAATAGGAACTAAAGAACCAGCTCCTGCAAATTTACCTATTTTGTTAAAAATATTTAATCCAGTTAAAAATGCACTAAGACCTATTAAAATAATAGAAGCGATAGTTCCAGATGTAGCTTCGTCTAAACCACGTGCTTTACAGATAAGAAGAATAATTTGTCCAAAAGTACAAATTAAGCCACCTACCCAAAAAGCGTTAAAACAGTTTTTTAAGATAGGGGAATTTGGGGACTTTTTATTTACATATTCTTGATATTTTTTTTGCGTTTCTATAGGTTGCATAAAAACTCCTTTCTATTCATTCGAATGGTCAATAAAAAAGGTAAGTTCTATTTCTGCAAAATATTCTACAATTTTTCCATCTTGAATATTTGCAGTTTGATCTATAACTTTAACCTCTGATATATAATTTATCGTTTTAGAAGCTTCACTAATAGTTTGTACAATTGCATCTTTCCAAGATATATTAGAAGAACCTCTAACGCGAATGTGTTTTTCAACAGTCATTTGCTAATACCTCCTATAAATAAAATTAGTAATATTTTTTACAATTAATTTAATTTTATACAAGAAAATGGTATAATGTATAAAGTTATAATGAGAAAGGAAGAAAAATATTTAATGAAAATAGATTTTGCACGAAATATTGCACTAAAAATAATATACGAAGTAAATGCTAAACAAGCATATTCTAATATAGTGCTAGACAAATACATTAACGAAAATAGGGATAAACTAAGTAATGTAGATATTAATTTTATTTCGGAATTAGTATATGGTGTTATAACATGGAAATTAACATTAGAATATATAATTCAGAAATATTCAAAAACTAAGCTTAAAAAAATGTCGGATTGGGTAAAAAATATTTTATACTTGGGAAGTTATCAAATAATATTTTTGGACAAAGTACCAAAATCAGCAGCAGTAAACGAAAGTGTTAATTTATGCAAAAAATATAATTTTAAATCTGCAAATTTAGTTAATGCAATTTTAAGAAAAATAAGCAAAGAAGATTACGAAGAAATTAATAATATAACAAATAGTATAACTAAAGTTAGTTTAAAATATTCTATGCCAGAATGGATGGTAAAAAAGTTTTTTAGCGAATATGGTGAAAGCAAAGCAAAAGAAATTTGTAAGAATTTAAATTTAAGACCAAATATGTCTGTAAGATTAAATAGTTTAAAAGAAAAAATAGAAATAGGAAATAAAGGAATTTTAGAAGATTTTAGAGTAGTTACAAAAACTAAAAATATTATTAAGACAAAAGAATATGAAGAAGGCTATATAACTCTACAAGATGAAGCAGCTGGTTTAAGTAGCTTCGTTTTAAAACCCAAAAAAGGAGATTTTGTATTAGATGCATGTAGTGCTCCTGGTGGGAAAACAACATATTTAGCAGAGTTAATGCAAGATGAAGGAAAAATTATAGCATGGGATATTTACGAAGAAAGATTAAAACAAGTTAGCCAAAATGCTAAAAGATTAGGCATAAGTATTATAGAAACGCAAGTAAATAATGCAACTATTTTAAAAGAAGAGTTTAAGAATAAATTTGATAAAATATTACTAGATGTGCCTTGCCTTGGGCTAGGAGTAATTAGAAGAAAACCAGATATAAAATGGAATAGGAAAGAAGAAGATATTAAAGATATTTCTACTATTCAGTACGAAATATTAAAAACTTGTGCAAATTATTTAAAAAAAGATGGAGTTCTAGTATATTCTACATGTAGTATGCTAAAAGAAGAAAATGAACTTATAATAAATAAATTTTTACAAGAAGAGAATTTTATAACTGTTAATATAGAAGAAAATATTCCTAAAGAATTTTATAAAATAACTAAAAATAATATGGTGCAATTTTTGCCAAGCGAAAAACATGATGGATTTTTTATAACAATGCTAAAAAGAAAATAAAAACAGCTATATTACGATAATATTACATTAATATTATGTTTAAATTAAACACCTTGACTTTTTTACATAAACATATAAAATATTGGTATATAAAAACAGTAAAAGTGCTACGCACAATATATATACAAAAGAAGGGAGACGTTTATATGTTAAATAAAGTAAAAGAAGAAAAAGGAATAACATTAGTTGTTTTAATAATTACAATAATTATATTACTATGTTTAGCAGGAGTTATAGTATATTTAGTATTTGGTCAAGATGGTTTAAAAGGTAAAGATAATGCTTTAGAAGCTGAAAGAGATAAAGCATATGCAAAAGATATAGTAACTATGGCATTAAAAGTAGTGGAAAAAGATAGAGAGCAAATGAATGTTAATGGTTTAGTACAAACTAATACAAATCCAGATGTTATAGATGCAGTAGTAAAAACAATAGATAAGTCTTCAAACTTTAAAGAAGGTGCAGATGGAAGTTCAGTAGAATATGTAACAAGTAGTGGAGATAAATATATTGTTAAAATAGATACTAAAAGTTTAAAAGTACAAGAAGTAAACTAAAGAAAAGGCATATACACTAGTTGTATATGCCTAAAAAAATGTTAATAAAAAGGAGCATATATATGAATATAGGAATAGATATAGGTGGAAGCCATGTAGGAGTAGGACTTGTAGGATCAAGTGGAAAGATAATAAACAAAAAAGAAGTAGATATAACCGAAAAAGATAAAAAGAATATAGAAAAAATGATAACAAATACTATAATAAATTTTATAAAACAAATTTTAAAAGAACAAGATATAGAGGCAAAAGAAATTGGTTATGTGGGAATTGCCTCACCAGGTACAATAGAAAACAATTGTATATATAATGTAGTAAACTTAGGTTTAGAAAAATTAGACATAGCTAAATATATAAAAAAAGAATTTAACTTAGAAGTAAAAATAAAAAATGATGCTAAATGTGCAGGAATTGCAGAAAGTATGTATGGAAGTACAAAATTTGCTCAAGATAATATATATTTGTGTTTAGGAACAGGAATAGGTGGAGCAGCATTTATAAATAATAAATTAGTAGAACCAAGATATAAATCCGGAATGGAATTTGGCCACATGATAATAGATAAAGATGGAAGAGAATGTAAATGTGGAAGCAAAGGATGTTTCGAAAAATATTGCTCTATGAAAACATTAAAAAGAGAGATTATAGAAACATTAGAATTAGATAAAAACGATACGGGTGCAAATATTGTAAATGAAATTAGAAAACATATAGATGACTTAAGAGTAAGACCGTTAATAAAAGAATATGTAGAGTATTTGGCAATAGGAATATCTAATTTAGTAAATATATTCGAACCAGAAGTTGTATGTATTGGTGGAAGTTTTGTATTTATAGGTGATTTAATTATTCCAAAGCTAAAAAAAGAAATACAAGAAAAGAAATTATTGTTTAATCCAAGAAAGGACGTAAACATAGTACTTGCAACATTAAGTAATGATGCAGGGATAATTGGAGCAGCAAGCTTATTATAGAAAAATCACTTAAATACTTGTACAAAGTTTAAGATTGTGATATAAAATATGTATGAATATTATAGGAGAGGTGGAACATTTGTGGAAGGCGAAGTAAGTAACGAGAAAAAAACAATATTAATTGTTGACGATGAGCAACCAATAATTGATATGTTAGTATACAATTTAGAAAAAGAAGGATATAACACATTAGAGGCGACAGATGGAGAAAAAGCAGTAGACATTGCTTTAAATAATACACCTGACTTAATATTATTAGATATTATGATACCTAAAATGGACGGGTTATCTGTATGCAAAAGAATAAGACATAATTTAAATGTTCCAATTATAATGTTAAGTGCAAAAGGTGAAGAAATAGACAAAATATTAGGCCTAGAATTAGGTGCAGATGATTATATTACAAAACCTTTTAGTATAAGGGAATTAATGGCGAGAATAAAGGCTAATTTAAGAAAAGGTAAAGGTAGCTATGAAGAAGGAAAATTAGAAGCCAATACTAATAAAATTGTTGTAGGAAATTTGCAATTAGACATAGATAAATTCGAAACTAGAGTAAAAAATAAAGTTGTTGATTTAACATTAAGAGAATTTGAAGTATTAAAATACTTAGCAAATCAATTAGGGCAAGTTGTAACAAGAGAGACTTTATTAGAAAAAGTATGGGGATATGAATATTATGGTGACATAAGAACTGTAGATGTTACAGTAAGAAGAATAAGAGAAAAAATAGAAGAAGATACATCTAACCCAAAAATTTTAATAACAAAAAGAGGAGTTGGCTATTATATAGCCACAGGTGATAAATAAAAAATAATTTAAATAAATTGCTAAAATAAAAATTAAGATCGTCGGTTAAAATATACAGTATTCAGTCTATTTTACTGGCGATTTTATTATAAGGAGTAATAAATGATAAAGAATATACAATTAAAGATAGTACTAATATTTTTTATATTAGGTATGCTTACTATTATTGGATTAGGCTTCTTTTTTACAAATTCTTTAGAAGCCATAAATGTAGCTATTAACACAGCAGAAGTTACAGATGTTATAAACGTTAATATTAGTAATGTAAAATTAATACTTATGATTTCATTAATAACATTAGGAGCTATAAGCATTATAGTTGGAATATTTCTTTCAAAAACAGTAGTAAAACCAATAGATAAATTAATAAAGAATGCAGAAAAACTAACATCAAAAGAAAAAAGTAAACATATAAGAAGTAAAAATGAAATAGATAATTTAGCAGATACATTCGAAGAAATGACAACAAAGCTTCAAGAAAACTTATCTGAAATATCTACACAAAAAAAGCAAATGGAAACCATACTTATTCATATGAGTGATGGTATAATTGCATTTAATATGGAAGGAAAAGTTATACTTATAAATCCAGCTGCAACAAGAGCTTTATCTATTATGGATGAAGAAACAAATTTTGAAACAATATTTAAAAATGTCAATTTAAATATAAATATGGAAAAAATTATTTACCTAGAAGATTGGACATCATCTGAGCAAAAGGTTAAGGTAAAAGATAAATATCTAAATTTAGCGTTTGAGATTTTAAAAGATGAAAAAGATAGACCATCTGGTGTAATGGTACTTATACAAGACATAACAGAACACGTAAAACTAGATAATATGAGAAAAGAGTTTGTAGCAGATGTATCTCACGAACTAAAAACACCTATTACATCTATTATGGGGTATGCAGATACTTTACTAGAAACAGAGCATGATAAAACAATAGAAACTAAATTTTTAGGTGTAATATCATCAGAAGCAAAAAGAATGTCTAAATTGGTAACAGATTTATTATCACTTTCAAGATTTGACAATAATAAAACAAATATAGTAAAAGAAGAATTTGACTTAGGTGAGCTTGCTAAAAAATGCCAAGAGAAGCTTCAAATAGAAATAGACAAAAAGCAACTTAAAGTAAACTGTTTAGTTACAGCAAATGTTCCACCTGTATATGCAGAAAAAGATGGAATAGAAAGAGTTATAATAAACATATTGTCAAATAGTATAAAATATACTAATGAAAAAGGTACTATTAATATATATGTAGGTTTTGTATATAATGATGCTTACATTAAATGTATAGATACAGGAATGGGAATACCAGAAGAGGATTTAGAAAGAATTTTTGAAAGATTTTATAGGGTAGACAAAGCACGAACAAGGGAAATGGGTGGAACAGGATTAGGACTATCCATAGCAAAAGAAATTTTAGACAGAAATAATGGAACTATAGATATTAAGAGCAAATTAAACGAAGGAACAGAAGTTGTAATAAGAATCCCTACAAAAACTAATAATAAATTTATCCTAAAGGAGGAAGAAAAATTAAATGAGGGAAAAGACAGTAGGAAACCAAATAACCAAGAAACAAAAAATAGTTAAAGAAATAGTAAGTTGGGTTGTTTGTATTGTAATTGCAGTTATATTAGCTTTACTAATAAAATATTTTGTGTTAACACCAACAGTAGTAAAGCAAAAGTCAATGTATCCTACATTAGAAGAAAATCAAAGATTAATTTTAAATAGATTAGGAAGAACATTAAAAAAGATGCCAGAAAGAGGAGATATAATTACTTTCGAGGCACCATCAAATACATATAGAACAGAGGAAGATACAGACATTTCTAACCCAGTAGCAGTTTACGAATATAGTGAAAAAAGCTTTTTGGAAAACTTTAAATACAATGTATTAGAAATAGGAAAAGTTAGTTATATAAAAAGGGTTATAGGTTTACCAGGTGAACATATACAAATAAAAAATGGGAAAGTATATGTAAATGAAGAAGAGTTAGAAGAAGATTATTTGCAACCAGGAATTCTTACAGATGATTCTGAAGGAATATTTTATGATATTGTAGTGCCAGAAAACACAGTATTTGCAATGGGAGATAATAGGAACTCTAGTGTAGACTGTAGAGCTTTTGGCTGTATACCATTAGAAAAGATAGAGGGAAATGTATTACTTAGATTTTGGCCATTAAATAAGTTTGGAAAAGTAGAAGAGTAGGAGGAATACACTTGTTTAAGAATATTGTAGGTCATGAAGAGATAAAGAAAATATTAGAAAATAATATAAAAACAAAAAATATATTACATAGTTATTTATTTATAGGAGAAGAGGGGATTGGAAAGCAAACTTTAGGTAGAGAGTTTGCTAAAGCAGTTTTGTGCAATTCCGAAGATGAAAAGCCATGTGATACCTGTAAACCATGTGTAGAATTTAATACAAACAATAATGTGAATTTTACCATAATAAATGAAGAAGGTGTTGCAATAAAAATAGAGCAAATAAGAAATATGCAAGTTAAAATTGCAGAAAAACCACTTAATTCAGATTATAAAATATATTTAATTAACGATGCAGACCTTATGACAACAGAAGCTCAAAATTGTTTATTAAAAACATTAGAAGAGCCACCAGAGTATATAGTTATAATTTTAATAACATCAAATGAAAACAAAATTTTAAATACAATAAAATCTAGATGTATGAAAATATATTTTAATAAATTAGAAAACAGTGATGTAAAAAAGATTTTAGAAGAAAAGTTTGAAGTTAGTGATATAAATGATTCTTTTTTAGATGCAGCAAGTGGAAGTATAAAAAAAGCACTATTAATTAAAGAAAATTCGTCAGAATACGAGCAAATAAATAAAATATTTGATATAATAGATAAAGAAAATTTAGTAAGCTTTATAAATTCAGCAAGTTCTATATATGAAAGTAAAGATGATATTTATAATATTTTAGATTATATAAATATTTTATTAGATATAAAAATTAAGCAAAACACAAAAGAATCTTTTAAATACGCAAAATGTATTTTTATAGTAGAAGAGGTTAAAAAAAGATTAAGAGCAAATAGTAATTATGATATGTCTATAGACTATCTATTAATGAATATGTGGAAGGAGATTAATAGTGAAAGAAGTAGTAGGTATTAAATTTAAGAAACCAGGTAAAATATATTTTTTTGATCCAGCAGGTTTAAAACTTAATTTACAAGATATGGTTATAGCAGATACTGCAAATGGTGAAGAATTTGCCAAAATAGCTATGGCAAATAAATTAATGCCGGACGAAAAAATAATAGAACCACTTAGAAAAGTAATAAGACTAGCAAATAAAAAAGATATAAAGCAAAACGAAGAAAACAAAGCAAAAGAACGTGAGGCTTTTAATATTGCAATAGAAAAAATAAAGAAACATAAATTACCAATGAAGCTTATAGATGTAGAATACAAATTTGACAGAACTAAAATATTGTTTTATTTTACTGCAGATGGAAGAATTGATTTTAGGGAATTGGTAAAAGATTTAGCAGCCATATTTAAAACAAGGATAGAACTTAGACAAATTGGTGTAAGAGATGAAGTTAGAAGAATGGGCGGAAATGGAATATGTGGAAGAGAACTATGTTGTTGTAGTTTTCTAAACAATTTTGATGCAGTTTCTATAAAAATGGCAAAAGAACAAAATATGTCTTTAAATCCTTCTAAAATATCTGGCTTATGTGGAAGGCTAATGTGTTGTTTAAAGTATGAGCAAGAAGCATATGAAGATAAGTTGCAACGTTTACCAAAAGTCGGATCTATTGTAGGAACATTAGATGGTGAAGGTGTAGTAGATAATGTAGAAATACTAAAAGAAAATGTAAGAGTAAAATTTGAAGATGATGATGGATATCATTATAAAAAATACAAAGCAGAAGAAGTAAAAGTAATAAAAGAAAGTGAAACAGAAGAGCTAAATTTAGAAGAAAAGGAAAATGAAAAGGAATTAGAAGAACTTGAAAAATTAGCTAAAGATGATATTCTAGTAGACGATGATATGTAGAATTAATAATATGTTATATTACTAAAATGCTATATGAAAAGGATTATAAATTTTGCAGTAGCAAAATTTATAAAGCAAGATTTTAAGAAAAGTAATAAAAAATGCAGCAACGAAAGGTGGTGAAGAATATGGCATATAAAATAACAGATAAATGTATAAGTTGTGGAGCTTGTGCAGCAGAATGTCCAGTAGGATGCATATCACAAGGAGATGATAAATTTGTAATCGATCCAGAAGTATGTATTTCTTGTGGTACATGTGCAGGAGTTTGCCCAGTAGAAGCGCCAGAGGAAGAATAAAATATATAGGAGGGGGATTTTGGGGACGTACCTTAAAATCCCTGTTTTTTTCTAAATATTAATTGTTATCAAAAAAATTAATTCATAGTTAATAAATTAAAAATCTAAAATTAACCAAGAGCAAATTAAATTTAAGGAGGTAAAATGCCGAGAACATCAAGAGAAAGTATTAAATCGAATTTTATTCACATTGTAACAAAAGGACTAGCAGGAGAATTTATTTTTTATAAAAAAGAATATAAAGATAAATATATATCTTTGCTAAACCAAAAATTAGAAAATGGTATACAATTAATATCATATTGTGTTATGGACAATCATGCACATATATTAATGTATATGGAGGATATAAAAATATTAGAAAAATTTATGAAGAAATTGAATACAGCATATGCTATTTTTTATAATTCGAAGGAAGAAAGAAAAGGATACGTCTTTGCTACTAGATATTATTCACAAATTATAAAAAATGAAAGACACTTATTACAGTGTATACATTATATTCATAAAAATCCTGTAAATGCTGGAATTGTAAGTATACCTGAAAATTATAAATATTCATCATGCAATGCAATTATGAATGGAAAGATGAGAGCTGAAATATTAAAAATTGTATTTGGGGAGAATTTTTATTGCATGTATACAGAAGCTGATACAGAAGAAAATTGTAATTTTATAGATGAAAATTTACAAAATAAAATTACAGAGAAAAAGGATATAGAAGATATAATTAATGAATTTTGTAATAAAAAGGGTAAAACAATGAAGCAAATAAAACAGTCAAATAAGCTAATAATAGAATTGAAGGAATATTTGAATATAAACTATAAGGTAAGTAACAAAAATATATGTGCTATATTAGGAATTGGCAAAAATAGAATAACTCTAATAGAAAGAAAATTAAAAAAAGATTAGTATAGTAATTGTATATGCCATAGGGAAAGAATAAAATTATATAAAATATAAAATTTAAATATTTAGTTGTGTTAACTTGAATGAAATGTTAAGTGAATTAGAAGGCAAAAACAAAAAAATGGAAATATTAAAGCAATTTTTTATGATATACTAAGATTAATATATATGGATTTTCAAAAATCAAGAGAATTTAATAAAGCAGAACTACTAAAAAGTACATTGATATATAGGAAAAAAGGAGCATACCTGAAATCCCTATAAGAGGAGTTATACAAATGAAAATGACATGGATAACTAGAAGAATGAGCTATGAACAGATTAAGCCTAATAAACAAGTAAGATATATGCAAATATTACAAAGATTATGCTTAGGAAACAAATCTGCAAAAGAGATTGCAGTGGAATTGTATAATTTGAACTTAGCAAATACCGATGAACGAAATGTTGCAGCTCCACGATTAACTGAACTGGAAAAAATGGGATTTGTAGAGGAAACAGCAAAGAAAATGTGTGAATATACTGGAAGGACTGTAACCGTATATAAAATTACAAAAGAGGGTTTTGACTTTGTAAATAAAATCAAGCAATAAGTATATAAAGTAAAATGTAATATAAACTTAATAGTAGGAGCTGAATATTAAAGAAATAATAGAAATTAAAATTTTATAGGGATTTTAAGGTACGTCCCTAAAATCCCTATTATAAATTATTCCTTGTTTGTTAATTCTTCTAACAATAGTAATTCTTCCCATCTGCTATCTACAATTTTTTGGAAGTCTTCTATCATCCACTCATTACCAGGTTTAAACATATGTCTAAAACGTTTTTGTGGTTTTAAGAATTCTTCTATAGGAAGTTTTTTGGCAGGTTTATATGTTATTTTATATTTTCCATTTACAACCTCATATAATGGCCAATAACATGTATCGGCAGCTAATTTGTTAATTTGCATTAGGTCTTCTGTTGGATATCCCCATCCTCTTGGGCAAGGTGCTAATACATTTAAAAAGGTTGGACCTTCTGTGTATATTGCTTTTTCAGCTTTTTCATATAAATCTTTAAAGTTATTCATTGCAAGTGTTTGTGCAACATATGGTAAATGATGAGCAACCATTATTTTTGCTAAATCTTTTCTAGCTTGAGACTTACCAGGTACTACTGTTCCAGCAGGTGAAGTTGTTGTATCTGCATATTTTGGTGTTGCAGAAGAACGTTGAATACCTGTGTTCATGTATGCACCATTGTCATAACATACATATAACATGTCATGACCTCTTTCCATAGCACCAGAAAGTGATTGTAAACCTATGTCATAAGTTCCACCATCTCCACCAAAGGCGATAAATTTAGTATGCTTGTCATCTTCTATTTTACCTTGTCTTTTTAAAGATTTATATGCAGCTTCTACTCCAGATAAAGTACTCCCAGCATTTTCGAAAGCTGTATGAATAAAAGAATCTGTCCAAGATGTATATGGGTAAGTGAATGTAGAAACTTCCATACAACCAGTAGCACCAGCGATTACAGCATGGTCTTCAGGCTTTACAGCACGTAAAATCATTCTAGCAACGGGTGGAGCTCCACATCCTGCACACATTTTGTGACCTTCTGAAAAACGTGAAGGTTTTGTTGCAACTACTTCTTTTAAATTATATGCCATTATTATTCAGCTCCTTTCGTTCTTAATCCTAAATATCTATAGGGATTATCTATTTTTCCTGTTTTTACAATTTCTTCTAAGTCTGCATAAACTTTTTCTATATCATCACATTTTGTATCTCTTCCACCAATACCGTAAATATAACTTACAGTAGGAACATTAACATTATTTACATACATACCAGATGTAATATCTGTAAATAATGCACCACCAGCAGCATTTAAAGAATCTGCTTTATCTAATACTGCAACAGCTTTTAAATGAGAAAGAGCTTTGGCAATTTCTTCAGCAGGGAAAGGTCTAAATACACGAACTTTTAAAAGTCCTGCTTTAATTCCTTTATTACGTAAGTCATCTACTACAAATTTTGCAGTACCTGCTGTAGAATTCATACAAACTATAGCAATTTCTGCATCATCTAATTTATATTCTTCAAAAAGTCCATATTTTCTACCAGTTAATTTTTCAAATTCTTCAGCTACTTCTAAAATAACTTTTTTAGCATTTTTCATAGCTTCAGCTTGGGCAGCTTTATGTTCGAATAGATAACCTTGTAAATCTAAAGGCCCCATAGATATAGGTTCTTCATGATTTAATAAATAGTGGTCTGGTTTATATGTTCCAACAAAGTCTTTTACTTTGTCATCTTCTAATAAATCGATTGTTTCTATAGAATGTGATGTAATGAAACCATCTTGGCAAACCATTAAAGGTAATAATACATCTTTATGTTCTGCAATTCTGTGAGCCATTAATAAGTTATCATAAGCTTCTTGGTTGTTTTCAGAAAATAGCATTATCCAACCAGCATCTCTAACACCCATTGCGTCTGAATGATCATTATGAATGTTTAATGGTCCAGAAACAGCACGGTTTACAAGTGACATTACTATTGGTAAACGTAGTGATGAAGCTATATATATCATTTCCCACATAAATGATAAACCATTTGAAGATGTAGCAGTCATAGCTCTAGAACCAGCTGCTTCTGCTCCAACACATGCGCTCATTGCACTGTGTTCACTTTCTACTGCAACAAATTCTGTATCTACAGAACCATTGCTAACAAAAGTAGAAAAATATTGTGGTATTTCTGTTGATGGTGTAATAGGAAATGCAGCAACAACATCTGGATTTATTTGTTTCATGGCTGTAGCAGCAGCTTCATTACCACTTAAACGTTCTCTTATACTCATTATTCAATTCCCTCCTCTACCATTGAAATTGCTTTAAAAGGACAAACTTTTGCGCATACTCCACATCCTTTACAATAGTCGTAGTTAAAATCTGTTCTTTTCATATCTTCTCCAACTGGAATTGCATTTTCTGGGCAAACAGGGAAGCATAAACCACATTGTTTACATTTTTCACTGTCAAATATAGGTTTCATACTTCTCCAATCGCCAGTTTTTATCTCGCGAGAGTTTCCAGCTGTATATATTGTTCCTCCAATTGTCATATCTTCCATTGGAGTTGAATTGTTTATATTTGTTTTATCCATTGTCTAAACTCCTTTCTTTGTATTTGTTAATAAATTTAAATTATTAGTCCAAATGTATTTTTGTTAATACATATATTTAAGATTTTAAGGACAGTTCCTTAATTTCGATTTATTATTGAACTTCTATAACTTTTTGTAAAGCTATTTCTAAAGCTTTCATGTTTCCTTCTATAACTTCTGGTTTTTTAGCAAATTTGTGCTTAAATGAACCTTCCATATCTTTAAGAAAGTCTTCTTCTGGAATAATGCCGGTTACTTTAACAACTGCAGCAAGCATAGGTGTATTTGGAAAATATTTTCCTAAAGCTTCTACAGAAACTGTTCTCGCATCTATTGTATATATATGTCCTTTATATCCTTTTAATAATTTTTTTAGAGTTTCTCCATCTTTTGTAGTATTAATAATAATTGCTCCAGATTCTTTTAAACCTGCAGTTACATCTACAGAATTTAATAAAGTATCATCAACAACTACTACATAGTCAGGATTGTAAATATTGCAATGTATTCTAATAGGTGTTGTACTAATTCTATTATAGGCTGTTATTGGTGCACCCATTCTTTCTGCACCATATTCAGGAAATCCTTGTATGTATTTACCTGTATTAAATGCTGCATCAGCTAATAATAAAGAAGCTGTTTTTGCACCTTGGCCACCTCTACCATGCCATCTAATTTCAATTAAATTATCCATTGGTATGTAATTACCTCCTTCTAGTAAATTTGTGTATATACGTATAAATATACACTTAAAGTATATTCTTAAAAGGTGTAAGTGTCAAGAAAATTTCTTAGAATAAATGGTCACTTAAGAAAAAAGATAAATAAAAAATAATACTTAATTTATAATAAAAGTAGAGAGATTAGAGGTAATATAAAAAGAGATTAACATAAATAGACATTAAACAAAAAGTATGTTATAATAAATAGGATGTAACTGTTGATGTAGTTTATTTATGAGGAGGAAAAAATGAGTAAAAACATAACAAAGTTAAACTACAAAGAGGCATGGGAGTATTTTTCCAAGAACACAGTAAACCAACCTATAGAAGAAGCAACAAAGTATCTTGCAACATTAAGACGGGCATTAACCGCCGATGTAAGAAAAGAAGAGCAAGCTAAAGAGAAAATACTAAGCACAATAACACCAAGAACTTTAATATTTGTTGATGGCGCAAGTTTAAATGGTAAAACGACTTTTGCTACTAGACTTGCAAAGCAAATTGACGGAATTCTTGTGGATATAGATTTAGTTTGCGTAGAATGGTTAAATTCTCAACTGCAAAGATGTAAAACAAGACAACAGATTATGCAGGTATTAGTATGTTCAAACAAAGCAACTGATGAGTATTTGTTGAATAACTTAGAGAATTTAATTAGTAACTATAGTAAAGAAGGGAAACCAGTAATTTTAGTAGGTTACTATGTGGAAGTAATTTATCGGGGAGTAGTAGCAAGAACACTCGGCAAATATTTTGAAAACATAGTAAGTTTGTTTTGCTGTGAACTAAATTTTCATAAAGTGGAACAATTTATGAAAATTAGAGAAAGTGAATTTTTAACCAAAGCTAGAAGAGAGGATATTTTAGCCCAGTATTTATTGGCACAAAAGCGTATAAACTTAGAAGGTGGCAGATTACTAGGTTTTGGAATGGACCACTCATTCGTAGTGAATAGTACGGTTAGCGATATGTTCTAAAAAGTGTTGGGGAGCAAGGATTAATCTTTGTACCCCAACCTTTTTGTTTCATTAAAGAGTTATAACAAGTATAAGATTTTTTTTATATAGTAGATAAATTCTAAAGTAAGTAGACATAACTATAAAAATATGCTATAATTTTTAAGCTAAAGCGAAATAGAAAAAGGTCTAAAAGGAGGAATTATAATGATTATTAAAAAAACATTAAGACCAAAAGAATTAAACGAGTTTAACCGGCTTTTTGGAGATTTAAAACATTTCATAAGACCAGTTAAACCAGAAGAATTACATGAAGAAACTATTCAAGATGATGAAATAGCTTCTAAGATTACAATAATTTCTGAAAAAATATTTACTCAGCATGTTCCAAAGGAGGTTCAGTCAACACATAATCAAATTGTTTCAGCATTAAAAAATGAAATGAACAGTGTCCAAAAGCAAATAATTAATATGTATTGCAGATTACAAAAAAATGCTTACATTGTACTTTTTGGCGAAGATTTAGCAGGCAATGTAGATGAAGATACTGGATTAGATAGTATTATTTTAAATGAACTTTTGGATGAAAAGTTTATTACAGATATGAGAATTTGTAAAAATGAAATAGATCCAGGTCTGGGTATGGAGCTAGGAGTATTTGATTTAGAAACTGATGAAACTGCGGGGTATATAACAAAATATAGTAATTTTAAACGGATGAATCTACCAACAGAATTTATAAAGAAAGCTAAGGAACTGCATATTACGGAAGAAGAATTAAATAATATTAAGTTTTATTATTTAATATTATTGGATATTGCAGTACATCCATTTTTTGATAACACAGTTTTAATAATTGAATTTAATAGACCTCTTTATAGGTGTTTAAATAGAATTATTAAGAAAATGGACAGTGATTTTAGAGCTTTTTGGCAAGAAGCTGGTAGACAGATAAAGGAAATTTACTATAAAAAAGATGCAAAAGTAGAAAAAATTTACAAAGAATTATTAGACGATGTAAATGTAAAACGTGGAAGAGAACTGCTAGAAGAAAACAATTTTTTTAATTTAGCAACAGGTATAATTCTCGAAAATGAATTACAGATAAGACGATTTCTAGCTTTGGAAAAAGAAGAAAAAAATATTGTAATAAATGAAGTTGTTAAATTAGAAAGAAATATTAATAATTTAATAGCAAGTGAATTTAAAGATTTTACACCAGAAATGTTATTCGAACCGAATGAATATGAAGAACAAATTAGAGAATTAACATTTACTATGTATGCTTTTAAATTTGCTAAAAAAGAACTCGAAAGAATATTTGCAGAAAAAGGCTTATCAAAGCAAGATTGGTATTTCTTTAAAAATATGGCAAATATTTTTGAAGAAAGAGATATGCTTGAAAAAACCTATGAACAATACAAAAATGCAGATACAAAAGATTTCTTAGCAATTAACAACTTAGCAGTTAATTATAACTTGAATTCGGTAGCAACACTAAATGTAAATTGTACAGAATTATGCAAGTATATATTAGCCTATAGTATGGCAATAAAAGAAAAGACAGAAGAGGAGAAGGCATTGGAGGAAGCATGTGATGAGTTTTTTGCTATAATAAAAATTAAAACCAGAGTAAATATTAAGAAAAAGATTATGTTAGAAGCGCAAAGAAAGCATGGCGTGAGCGAAGCAAGAATAAATCTGTTTACATTTTTTATTAACAAAATACTGTAATTTTTCATTCTAAAGGAATTGGCGAGGTATTACCTCGCCTTTTTCTGTTAGATTAATATAAGAAGAAAAAACGATAAATCTTTACGCAAATAAGGCTTCTAACATTGACTTTTTACAGGTTTTCATATATTATAGTAGTGTCAAATTTTATGTATAGATGAGATATAAAAGCACTAGCTTAAGGAGGAAGATTTATGGGAGAAGTAATAGTTATAACATCTGGTAAAGGTGGAGTAGGAAAAACTACTACAACAGCTAATTTAGGTTCAGCCCTAGCGTTAGAAGGTAAAAAAGTAGTATTAGTAGATACAGATATAGGACTTCGTAATTTAGACGTTGTAATGGGATTAGAAAATAGAATTGTATACGATATTGTAGATGTTGTAGAAGAAAAATGTAAATTAAGACAAGCTTTAATAAAAGACAAACGTTTCCAAGAACTATTCCTATTACCAGCTGCCCAAACAAGAGATAAAAGTGCAATAACAGAAGAACAAATGAGAAAATTAACAGATCAACTAAAAGAAGAATTTGACTACATTTTAATAGACTGCCCAGCAGGGATAGAGCAAGGCTTTAAAAATGCAATTATAGGTGCAGATAAAGCTATAGTTGTTACAATGCCAGAAATTTCAGCAATAAGAGATGCAGACAGAATAATAGGTTTATTAGAATCATCAGAAATAAAAAGTCCACAATTAATTATTAATAAATTAAGACCAGAAATGGCAAGAAAAGGTAAAATGATGGATGTTGATGATATAGTAGATTTATTATCAATAGAACTTTTAGGAGTAGTACCAGATGATGAATATGTAATTACACAAGCAAATAAAGGGGAGCCTGTTATATCTAACAGAAAAGCACCTTCTGGTAAAGCATATATGGAAACTGCTAAACGTCTTTTAGGAGAAGATATAGAAGTAACTATACCAGGAAGAGAAAAGGGATTTTTCGCAGCTTTAAAGAGATTATTTAAAAGAAAATAAATAACAGTGGAGGTAGAATATGTTTGAAAACGTAGTAGGTTTCTTTAAGAAGTTATTAAAAAAAGAAGACGAAGAAGATAATAATAAAGATGTGGCGAAAGAAAGATTACATCTAGTTTTAATGCAAGATAGAGCAAATGTATCTGCAGATTTTTTAGAAATGATGAAACAAGAAATTATAGATGTAATTAAAAAATATATAGATGTAGATGAAAGAGAAATAGATGTTCATTTAACAAATAAAACTAATGAAGATGGCACAGCAGCAGCGCCAGCATTATATGCTAATATTCCAATAGTTAGCATTAAACATACAGGCGAAATGGATGAAGAAATAAAAGAAAAGGTTCAAGAAGAAATAGCTGAAAAAAATAATAAAGATAAAAAAGATGTTAAGAATGAAAAAGAGGAAGAGCCAAAACCAAAAACAGAAGAACAAGACAATAAAGAAAAAGTAGATTCAGAAAAAGAAGAATTACAAGAAACAAAACAAGACATAAAAAAAGAAAACAGTGAAGAAAAGAAAGCAGATAATAAAAACAAGGAAGATGCAGAAATAGAAGAAAATAAAAATGAAGAAGAAAAAGTTAACAATACAAAAAAACAAGAAGAAAAACCAAAAACAGAAGAACATATTTCTACTACTAGTAAAAATGAAAAAGAAGATAAAAAAGTAGAAGAACAAAATGAAATTAAAAAACAAGAAGAGCTAAAAAAAGATAATGATATACAGGAAAATACACAAATAAAACAAGAACCTGTAATACATAATAATAGTAAAAGAAGAAATAAAAAAAGAAAAGGTAGAAGATAAGAGGATGTTTAACAAATAAAGATAAAATAACTATAAAATTAAATACGAAAAGGATGAAAGATGAGAAAGAAAATATTAAAAAACATTGACTGGGGAATTTTTATATGTTGCATTCTACTTTCAATTATAGGAATGGTAGCACTGTTTTCTGCCACATATGATTCTGAAGATACAAGTTTGCAAAGGCAGTTAATATGGTTTGTTATTTGTATACCAATAGTATTCATAATTATATTTATAGATTATGAATCAATTGCAAAAATATCGCCTATTCTGTATGGTGCAGTGCTCTTACTGCTAATAGCAGTATTATTTACAGATTCGGTAAATGGAGCAAGAAGCTGGTTTAATTTTGGATTCCTTTCAATTCAACCAGCAGAATTTGCGAAAATAGCAGTGGTTTTAACTTTAGCGCTTGTCTTGTGTAAAATACAGGAAAAAGATAAAAATGACATAAACAAACCAACCAAATTATTAATGGCTTTAGCAGTAGTAGCAGTTCCAGTACTTTTAATAATAAAACAACCGGATTATGGTACAGCTGCAGCATTTTTAGTTGCAACAGTAATGATGATATTTACAGCAGGTATTAATAAAAAATATATAATAGGAACAATATTGTTAATAGTTATAGCGGTTCCTTTACTATACTTTTTTATATTACCAAGTCATGCAAAACAAAGAATAGAGGTATTTTTAAATCCAGAATCTGACCCACGTGGTTCAGGATATAATTTAACACAATCTAAATTAGCTATAGGTGCTGGACAATTAACAGGAATGGGATTATTAAAAGGTAACCAAACTCAACTTGGCTTTTTATATCCTAAAACAACAGACTTTATATTTTCTGTAATTGGTGAAGAAATGGGATTTATAGGTGCAGGAGCTGTTATAATAATTTATGTAATACTCATAACTAAAGCAATATATGTATCCAAAACAGCAAAAGATGACTTGGGATCATATATTGCAATAGGAATAGCAGGAATATTTTTATTTCATATGTTAGAAAACATTGGAATGACAATGGGATTATTACCAATAACAGGTGTACCACTACCTTTTGTAAGCTATGGGGGAAGCTCTTTGCTAACTAATTTTATTTTAATAGCAATACTTTTAAATATAAGTGGAAGAAGGCAAAAGGCAATATTTATAGAATAAAATTTTAAATTAATAAAATAATTATAGTCCACTAAAGTATAAAAAATTTTAGTGGATATTTTTTTATAGGAATTTTTTGCAAATTAAAGGAGAAAGAAAGTGTATTTAAAAAGAATTAAAATTGGAAATTTGGAATTAAAAAACAATATATTTTTAGCACCAATGGCAGGAATTACAGACAAGCCATTTAGAATTTTGTGTAAAGAAATGGGAGTAGGTCTTGCAACGACAGAAATGGTAAGTGCTAAAGCAATTTTTTACAAGGATAATAAGACAAAGAAATTATACAATACAGAAGGAGAAGAGGGGCCAATTAGTATTCAACTATTTGGTAGTGACATAGAAGCAATTAAATATGCTACACAAGAAGTAGATAAAATAGCAGATATTATAGACTTTAATATGGGGTGCCCTGCTCCAAAAATTGTAAAAAATGGTGATGGAAGTAATTTATTATTACATTTAGATTTATTAGAAAAGATTGTTATGGCAATAAGAGAAAATACAGAAAAACCTATTACATTTAAAATAAGAAAAGGTTGGGACGAAAATAATATTGTTGCAGAAGAAACAGCGAAAATAATAGAAAGAGCTGGTGGAGATGCAATCGTAATACATGGAAGAACAAGAAAAGAATTTTATTCTGGTAAAGCAGATTGGGATATTATAAAAAAAGTAAAAGAAAGTGTAAAAATTCCGGTTATAGGAAATGGTGATATAGTAGACGAAGAGACAGCATTAAGAATGTTTAAAGAGACAAATGTAGATGGAATAATGATAGGAAGAGCTGCATTTGGAAACCCATGGATTTTTAGAGAAATAATATATTTTTTAGAGAACGGAGAAAAGTTAGAGAAGCCAACTTTAGAAGAAAGATATAATACTATGGTAAGACATATAAATATGGAGATAGAAGAACGAGGAGAAGAAGTTGCAATAAAGGAAATGAGAAAGCAATTAAGTTGGTATATAAAAAATTTAAAAGATGCAAGCAATATGAGAGATAGGATAAATAAAATAATTTCTAAAGAGGAATTGCTAGAAGAAATAAAAGAATATTTTGAATATATAAAAAATAACTGAATAAAATTTAAAAAGGAATAGTTTAATACTATTCTTTTTTTGTAGTCAAAATTATCTTTGGTAGTATCAATTTGTATAGTAGATAATTGGCGTGTATTAATATTTAAGAGAATTTTTTATTAGGAGGATTAAATGAAAAAAAGTAAATTAATATTAGTTATTATTTGTATATTAATCATTATAAGTATATTTATTTTTGCATTAAATAATAATAAAAAAGTTGAAAGTGGGAATAATGATAATAATCAAATTTTAAATATGAACTCGTATAAAGCTCAGATAGAGTTAACTATTATAAGCAATAAAAATACTAATAAATATAAAATTATACAAGAATATAAAAAAGATGAATATTGTATTCAAGAAATAATGGAACCAGAGAATATTAGAGGTGTAAAAATAGAATATAGTAATAATACTTTAACATTAAAGAACACTAGTTTAAATCTTACAAATGTATATGAAAACTATAAGTATATTGCAGAGAATAATTTATTTTTAGATAAATTTATAGAAGATTTTAAAAACAGTGAAAATTCAAGTAAAGAAGAATCAGAAAATGACATTATTTTAAGTACAGATTGTAAAACAAAAGAAAACAAATATCAAGTAAAAAAGAAATTAATTATAGATAAAAAAACAAATAAACCAGTAAAATTAGAAGTACAAGACATTAACCAAAATATAACTGCTTACATATTATATAATGAGATAAGTTATAAGTAGTAAAAAGCTATTTTCTTTATCTCGAGCTAGTATTTAAAACAAGATATATACTAATAATGGGAGTGAAGAAAATGAATATAAGAAGAGGCGACATGTTTTATGCAGACTTAAGTCCTGTTGTTGGCTCAGAACAAGGAGGAATTAGACCAGTTTTAATAATTCAAAATGATTTGGGAAATAAGTATAGTCCAACCGTAATTGCAGCAGCAATTACATCTCAAAAAACTAAAAATAAGTTGCCTACACATATAGAAATAAATTCGAAAGATTTTGGTTTAAAATCAGATTCTATAGTACTTGCAGAACAAATTAGAACAATAGACAAAAGCAGATTAAAAGAGAGGATAGGACATATAGATAATGATGAAATTATAGGCAAAATAAATAATGCACTAGGAGTTAGCTTTGGATTAGGTGAATAAATTTGCTAATAAACATTTGTTATAAAACTTTGCAATTTATTTTTATAACAATTTTAAGTATTAAAAAGCGTGTCTTAAATTTTCTTAAGCATTATATTTGTTAGAAAATCTGAGGCACGCTATAATTTGTTATGATATAAATTATTTAACTCGGATTGTATTAAAAAGCAACCAGAGATTTTAAGGTCCTTCCCCGAATCCCGATTACACTTGTAATTTTTTTATTATTTTTATTTCTTCATATAATTTTTCTACTATTTCTTTTCTTGTTAAATAGGCTGTTTGGTATTCATGATAAATTTTGTGTATATTACTAAAATTTTCGCCTTCTTCAAAGAGTATTTCCATTCCTTCTTTGTAATAGTTCTTTTTCTTTTCTGTGTGGGCTTTTTCCATTTTTTCTTCGTATTCTAAAATTTGTTCTATTCTTTTTATTTGATTTTTTAAATAGTCAACATATCCAGAAACACAGCTAATTTCGTAATAAGTGTCATCTATTACTACTTTGAATAAAGTTTTTACAACTTTTTTGTTTAGTTTGCCAAGTTTTACTCCTTGTGCAGCGTTATCTAATGCTGCAACTTTAATATTTGGAACAGTATCTTTTATTAAATCTTTTAAAGTGTCGGATATATGAATATGTGTTTTATATTGTCTTTTTGTAACTAATGCATCATAATCGTCTGCAACTTTTATAATTTGATCTTCATATGGTATTAAATCACCTTCTAAACCTTCTGGATAACCTGTACCGTCTAATGTTTCGTGATGATATTTAGGACCTAGTGCGTAGGGTCTTAAACGAATATCATCTATACACATTTTGTAACCAATAAGTGTATGTGTTTTCATAATATCAAATTCTTCATTAGTCAATTTATCTGGTTTATTTAAAATTTTTGCAGGTATAAACATTTTGCCAATATCGTGAAGATATGCACAAATTGTACAATAAGAAGTAAAATTTTTATCACAATGTAAATATTCGCATAATCTACAAGTAATACTTGCAACGTTTTCACTATGAATTCTAGTAAATGGGTCTAAACTATCTAACATAGTTAATTGGTATCTCATTGTAACATCTAAGTTATATGATTTTAAAGTGGTTTTATCATAAAAATCAAATTTATTATCTAACATTTAAAACTCCTCTTTTGTAAAATTATATTTTTAACTTTTTAATCTCTTTTAATTCATCATTTAATTTATCTATAATTTTTTCCTTTTCAGATAAAGCATTTTCATAATCTGCTAAAATACTTACACAATTATCTACAGTTTCACCGGCAATAAATAATAGTTTCATTCCTTCTAAATAATAATTTTTTTGCTTTTCAGAAGAAGCTGAAATCATTTTATCATGATATTTTTTTATTTGCTTTAATCTCTTTATATTTTCTTTTAAATAGTCTACGTAGTTAAAAGTAGAAGATATTTCGTAAATAGTATCATCTATTACAACTTTTTTTAGGGCTTTTGTAGCAGGCAAATTATTTTTACCATTATGTGCATTTTCTATTAATATTTTTAGAGTATCAACAATTCCAATATGTGATTTATATTGTCTTTTGCTAACAATAGCATCAAATTCGTCTGCAACTCTAATAATTTGTGCTTCTATTGGAATCTTGTCACCAGCTAGTCCTTCTGGGTAACCTTTACCATTTAGAGCTTCGTGATGATATTTAGCTCCAGCTGAATATGGTCTTAAATTAAGGTCATTCATACACATTTTATAACCAATAGTTGTATGTGTTTTCATAATTTCGTATTCTTCGTCTGTAAGTTTTGCAGGTTTTTGCAAAATAGAAGGTGGAATAAACATTTTTCCAATATCATGTAAATATGCACAAGTAGTGCAATATATAGTAAAATCTTTATTTAAATGCAAATAGTCACATATTCTACAAGTTATATTTGCAACACTTTCAGAATGTTTACGTGTAAAATTATCTAGTGAATCTAACATTTTTAATTGATATCTAGCTGTAGAATCTAAGTCGTAAGATTTTAAGACAGTTTTGTCGTAAAAGTCAAATTTTTCTTTAATCATTTTGTTACTCCTTTGTATATTATTATTACATATAAGTAATTAATTAATCCGAAATCTCTACAAAAATATAATATCATTAAATGAAATAAAGTTCAATATATTGTTGATTTATATCGATTTTTAATATATTATAAGTAAGTACAAAAAGATAAAAAGGTGATAAAAATGTATTTAAAAAGATTAGAATTACAAGGATTTAAATCCTTTGCAGATAAAACAATTTTAGAATTTATGCCAGGAATTACCACAGTTATAGGTCCAAATGGTTCTGGAAAAAGCAATATTTCGGACGCAATTCGTTGGGTATTAGGAGAACAAAGTATAAAATCTTTAAGAGGTGCAAAATCTGAAGATATAATTTTTGCTGGAACACAAAACAGGAAATCTTTAGGTTTTGCAGAAGCGTCTTTGGTTTTTGACAATAATGATGGTAAATTACCAATAGAATATGCAGAAGTTACAGTTACAAGAAGAATATATAGAACTGGCGAAACGGGATATTTTATAAATAAAACACCATGTAGACTAAAAGATATTTTAGAATTATTTATGGACACAGGAATAGGTAAAGATGGTTATTCTATTATAGGACAAGGAAAAATAGATGAAATATTAAGCAATAAGTCAGAAGACAGAAGACATATTTTTGAAGAGGCAGCAGGAATTGTAAAATATCGTTCAAGAAAAGAAGATTCAGAAAAGAAATTAGAAAGAGCAAAATTAAATTTATTAAGAATAAATGATATATTAGCAGAAATAGAAAACAACATAGAGCCATTAAAAATTCAATCTGAAAAGGCAAAGAAATTTTTAAGTTTAAGAGAAGAACTAAAAGGAATAGAAGTAGGTCTGTTTTTATATAATATAGATTTGTATAAAGAAAGATTAGAAAAAATAACTGCAGACGAAGAAATTATGAATGCAACATATGAAAGTGAAGAAAACAGTCAAAAGCTAAAAAACGAAGAAAAAAACAATTTAAAATTGGAAATAAATAATTTAATAGAAGAAATAGAGAAAATGCAAAATATTGGTTTCGAAAGCACAAACCAAATAGAGAAAATAAATTCTAATATAAATGTTTCAGAAGAAAGAATTAATAATATAAAAGAAAATAATATAAGATATGAAACAGAAATAAATGAACTAAATGAAAAAATAAATGAACTAAAAGAAGAAGAAAAACAAAAGATAGCTAAAAAAGAAAATTTATATAATAACAAAGAAAAGTTCGAAAAAGAATTAAAAGAAAAAGAAGAAGAGTTAAGTAAATTAACAACAAAACTATCTAGTAAACAGTTAGAGATAGAAAACAAAAAGAGAATAATAGAAGAAAATACAGACAATAAATACGAAATGCAAAATGAAATAAATACACAAGATGTAAAAGTGGATTCTATAATAAAAAATGTTAAGTCAAAAACAGAAGAATTAGATCTTACAATTTCGGAATTAGACCAATCTAGATTAAAGAAAAGTGAAATAGAGCAAAACTTTTTAGATATCGAAAACAAAAGAAATAAAATAAAAAATGATTTAAGTGAAATAGAAAATAAGAAGATAGAAGCAGATAATAAAATAAAAACATACGAATTACAAATAAATCAATTAGGTCAAGAGATTAGAATAAAAGAATCTAGATTAAAGTTTTTAGAAGAAACAGAAAAGGAAAAAGAAGGATATACAAAAAGTGTTAAATCTTTGCTTAAATCTGCAGAAGTAAACGAAGAATTAAAAAAAGGATTACATGATGTAGTAGCAAATTTAATAAATGTTAAAAAAGAATATGAAATTGCAATCGAAATGGCATTAGGTGCAAGTCTTCAAAATGTAGTTACAGAAACAGAACAAGATGCCAAAAGATTAATAGAATACTTAAGAAATAATAATTTAGGAAGAGTAACATTTTTACCTATTTCTGCAGTTAATGGTAAAAAATTAGAAAAGGCACATTTAAATATTAAAGGTGTAATAGGAATTGCCTCAGACTTAGTTGAATACAACAATAAATATGACGGAATATTTAAAAATTTATTAGGTAGAACAGTAATAGTAGAAGATATGGAAGCAGGAGTTGCTGTAGCTAAGAAAAACAGTTATTCATTTAGAATTGTAACTTTAAAAGGAGATATAATTAATTCTTCTGGAGCTATGACAGGTGGTTCTGTACAAGCTAAAACGGTAAATATATTAGGAAGAAGTAGAGAAATAGAAGCTCTAAAGGAAGAATTAAAGAGTTTAGATATAAAAATAAAGAATAAAGAAGAGGAAAAAGAAAAATACATAGAAAGTATAGAAGACTTATTAGAAACAATAGAAAGCCTAGAAACTAATCTACAAGAAATAGATATAGAATATGCTACACAAAAACAAAAAGTAGAGCTAATAGTAGAAAATGTAGATAAATTAGTTAGCAGAATGGATAAAACAAAACAAGAAATAGAAAACTTAAATAAACAAAAAACAGAAATTATAGAACATAAGAAACAATTAATAGAAAACTTAGAAAATTTAGAAGAAGAAATTCAAAAACTAAATTTAGAAGTAGAAGAATTTGTTAGAGTTAATAAAGATGATCAAACATATATAGATAATTTAAACATGGATATAACAAACTTAAAAATATCTGTATCATCATTTGAAGAGAGTGAAATGTCAATAGACGAGATTACAGAAAGAATAAAAATAGATATAAAAAATAACACATTAAGTTTAGAAAGTAAGAAAGACCAAATAGAAAAAAATAAACAGGAAGAGGTAAGCTTAAAAGCTAAGATAGATGAACTACAAAATGATATTGTTAAAATAAAAGAAAATGTAAAAAATAGTGGATCTAAAATAGAAGAATTAAAAAATAACAAAAACGAAAAAAATACTTATTTAGAAAAAATAGAAAAAGAAATAGAAGAGCAATTTACAAGATTGCAAGATATAAAAGAGCAATTAGTAAAAATTGATATAAAGAAAAATAAAACATCACAAGATTTAGAAGATGTAGTAAATAAGTTGTGGGAAGAATACGAATTAACTCCTAATAATGCAGATGGATTTACAAAAACAACAGATCAAGCTAAAACACAAAAGGAAGTTAATTATTTACGAACACAAATTAGAGATTTAGGAAGTATAAATATAGATTCTATTAAAGAATACCAAACATTAAAAGAAAGATATGACTTTATGTGTGAGCAAAGGCTAGACCTAGAAAATTCTATGTCTAAACTAAAAAATGTAATTTCTGAAATGATAAATATAATGAAAACACAATTTAAAGATAAGTTTAAACTTATAAACAAAAATTTTAATGAAGTATTTACAGAATTATTTGGTGGAGGAAAAGCAGAATTAATATTAGAAAATGAAGAAGATGTTCTAAATTGTGGAATAGACATAAGAGTACAACCACCAGGAAAAAAACTACAAAATATGACATTACTATCTGGAGGAGAAAAAGCATTTACAGCAATTGCAATATTATTTGCAATATTAAAAATAAACCCAGCACCATTTTGTGTATTAGATGAAATAGAAGCAGCCTTAGATGATGTTAATGTTAATAGATATGCAGAATATTTAAAGAAATTTTCACAATATACACAATTTTTAGTAATAACACATAGAAAGGGAACAATGGAAGCAGCAGACACTGTATATGGAATAACAATGGAAGAAAACGGAATAAGTAAGTTACTTTCTATGAAACTTAAATAACCCCAAATTGGGGTTTTGGGACGGTCTTAAAAAACCCGGTTAATTAAATAAATAAAATCTCGATGCAACAATATCAAGCATCGAGATTTTTTTAATATTTGAGAAATCTATTTAAAAAATTCTTAAAATCCCAATTATAATTAATAAAATTCCAGACAAGATATTCCACTTTTTTATAGAAGTATTATATAAAACTATTTTTTTTCCAAGAATAATCCCAACATTTAAAAATAAAAATTGAAAAAGAGGAACTAATATAGGAAACAGCAAACTATATATTCCAAAAGAAGAACTTGTAATCCCAACGCAAATAGAATCTAAAGAAAGGGCAAAAGCCAAATAAATAGATTCATTTTTTTCTATAATTTTAGAGTTATTTAAATCAGAAGAAATTGGATTTCTAATAATTTGTATAGTAATACCTAACGGTTTTAAAAATATTTTGTGACTTTTGTATTCTTTTTTTTCATTAGTATTCATTGATTCATATATAATTAAAAATCCCATTAAACATAGGAGAATTACGCTAATAATTTTTATTATATTAGTAGGAAAAAGAGAAGCTAGAAAATATCCAAACGAAACAGAAATACATACAAAAGCAAAAGATACAATAAACAATATAAATTTTGCAGGAGTAGATATAGATGTTTTCCTAAGACCATATGTAATTCCAATTCCTAAAGCATCTATACTAACAGATAAAGCTAGAAGAATAATAGTAAATAGCATCATATCACCTCTATACATAATATGTAAACATTAAAAATAGGTGAAAGGTTGTAATAAAAAAATAAATACAAGCATATAAATTAATAAACTATACAAAGGAGAGATTTATATGTGGCATACAAAAAATATTAAAGAAACCGCAAAAGAACTTAGGACAAATATAAAGACAGGTCTAAGTGAAGAAGATGTAAAAATAAGACAAGAGGAATTTGGTAAAAACAAAATAGAAGAAGGTAAAAAAGTAAGTTTATTAGTAAAATTTTTAGCTCAATTTAAAGATTTTATGATAATGATTTTAATATTAGCAGCAGGAATTTCTGCACTGGTAAGTTATTTTGAAGGAACAGGAGATTACTTTGATTCTGTAATAATTATTGCTATAGTTATTTTTAATGGAATTATTGGATTAATACAAGAAAATAGAGCAGAAAAATCTATAGAAGCTTTAAAGAAAATGTCTGCTCCAATTGCTAAAGTTAGAAGAAATGGAAAAGTTTTTACTGTAAATGGAGAAGATATAGTTCCAGGAGATATTGTTATTTTAGAAACAGGTTGCTATGTTCCAGCAGATATTAGGCTAATAAATACATATAATTTAAAAATAGAAGAGGCTAGCTTAACAGGTGAAACAGAAGCAGTAGAAAAGGATGAAAATATATTATTCGAAAACGAAAAAGTTGCACTAGGTGATAGAATTAATATGGCTTTTGCGAGCACTGCTGTGGTAAATGGACATGCAGAAGGAATAGTAACCAATATAGGAATGGGGACAGAAGTAGGAAAAATTGCAAATATGATAATAAAAAATGAAGCACCTACAACACCAATACAAAAAAAGTTAGAAGAAGTTGGAAAAGTGCTAGGAATTGCATGTATTGCAATTTGTGCATTAATCTTTTTAATAGGAATTATAAAGAAAATATCTGCAGTAGAAATGTTTATGACATCAGTTGGATTAGCTGTTGCAGCAATACCAGAGGGACTTCCAGCAATTGTAACTATAATTCTTTCTATAGCGGTAACAAAAATGGCAAAAAGAAATGCGATAATAAGAAAATTGCCTGCAGTAGAAACACTAGGAAGTAGTAAAGTAATTTGCTCAGATAAGACAGGTACACTTACAGAAAATAATATGAAAGTTGTGGAAATTATAGGAGATAAGTCAAAAGTGTTAGAATATGGAGCATTATGTTGTAATTGCGAGGTAGTAGAAGGAAAAGTAGCAGGTGAACCAACAGAAGTTGCAATTGTAAAAGAGGCAATTAAGGAAAATAAAAATAAAGTATTGCCTCGAATATACGAAATACCATTTGATTCCAATAGAAAATTAATGACAGTAGTAAATGAGCTAGAAAATGGAAAATATAGAATTATAACAAAAGGTGCACCAGAAATATTATTAAATATATGTGAAAATTATGAGGAAAACAATAATATAAATAAAATAAGTGACAGATTTTTAAGTAATATAAAAAGTAAAAATGAAAAAATGGCTCAAAATGCTTTAAGAGTATTAGGAGTAGCATATTTAGATGTAGATATAATGCCAAAAGAAATAACATCAGATTTTATAGAAAGAGGCTTAACCTTTATAGGTTTAATTGGAATGATAGATCCACCAAGAAAAGGTGTAAAAGAAGCGGTGTTAGCGTGTAGAAGAGCAGGAATAAAAACAGTAATGATTACAGGAGACCATATAACTACAGCAAAAGCAATTGCAAAGGATTTAGAAATATTAAAAGGCAGAGAACTTGCAATAACAGGAGAAGAATTAGACAAAATTCCAGATAGCAAATTGGAAAAAGAGATAATGAGTTATTCAGTTTTTGCAAGGGTTACGCCAGAACATAAAGTTAGAATTGTTAAGGCCTTTCAACAAACGGGAGCTGTAGTTGCAATGACAGGTGATGGAGTTAATGATGCACCAGCACTAAAAAAATCTAACATAGGAATTGCAATGGGGCTAAAGGGTACAGATGTTGCAAAAAATGCAGCAGATATGATTTTGAATGATGACAACTTTGTTACCATTGTTAGTGCAGTAAAGCAAGGAAGAAATATATTTGATAACATAAAAAAGGCAATTCATTTTTTAATTGCCACAAATATAGGAGAAATAGTTACAATTTTTGTTGGATTATTATTAGGTGTAAAGTCACCATTACTTGCAATACAACTATTATGGGTAAATTTGGTTACAGATTCATTGCCAGCAATAGCATTAGGATTAGAACCACCAGAAAAAGATATAATGAATAGACCACCAAGAGATGCTAAAAAGAGCATATTTGCAGATGGATTAATGGGCAAAATAGTATCGGAAGGTTTTATGATTGGAATGTTTACAATATTAGCCTTTTTTATAGGAAACAAATATTATGGAATAGAAGTTGCAAGAACAATGGCTTTTATAAGCCTAGGAATGTTAGAGTTAATACATAGTTTTAATGTAAAAAGTGAAGAATCAATATTTAAAGTTGGAATATTAGAAAATAAATATTTAATAGGAGCGTTTTTATTAGGAACAGTATTGCAATTAGGAATAGTATTTATACCAACTTTAGCAGAGTTATTTAAATTAACAGAATTAAATTCTATTCAATGGTTAATAACTTTAGGAATTTCTGTAGCACCAATTGTTATAATAGAAATTCAGAAAAAATTTAATGAGCTTAAATTTGGAAAGGTGGTATATGACTATAAATTAAAACAAGAAATATAATTTAGTAAATACACAAAAAATAAGCGTGCTATAGAAAATTTGTATTATAAATCTATAGTACGCTTTTATTTAGAATAATTTTTTTAGTTTAAAATTAATTTATTAAAAATTATTGGTTTGTTCCGTCATTGTCAGTAGATAATATTAATTTTACAATTGTACCTTCTTCAACAGCAGTATCTACCATTATACTTTGGCTTACAACTGTGCCAGAACCTTCGGAAGTAATATTTATATTATTAGCTTTAGCCATGTTCTCTGCTTGTGAAAGTGATTTACCTTTAAAATCTGGTACTTTTACCGAAACTCTTGTATCATTTTCTGCTGAATATAAAACTATAATAGATTTTTTAGGAATGCTAGAACCAGGCTTTGGATTTTGGTCTGTTATTAATGTTGTATTTTTATCACCACTAATATTAATTTTTGTATTAAAACCAGCCTGTTTTAATATTTTTTCTGCTTCTGTAACAGTTTTATTTCTAATATCTGGAACAGTTACATAACTTGTATTTTCTTCTACAGGAGATGTAGGAGTTTGTATGTTGCTAGAATTTATACCTAAGATAGGTAAAATTTCAGTTAACATTTGAGAGATTACAGGTCCACAAACTTGACCTCCTTGGTGACTACCTTGTCCATTAGGATTTGGGTTATGTATAGCCATTAGTAAACAAATTTCTGGCTTTTCGGTAGGAGCAATTGCAACATATGAAGCAATATAACCTTCATCTTCACGCCCAGCTTGTGGCTCAGATGTACCAGTTTTACCACCTATAGAATAACCTTCAACTTTAGCAAGTCTTCCAGAACCATCGTCTACTACTGATTTCATTAAATCTCTCATTCTTTCAGAAGTAGATTTAGAAATAACTTGTCTTACTTGAACAGGTTCTATATCTGTAGTAGTGCCAGTTTCTGGGTTTATAATTTGTTTTACAATTCTTGGTTTCATTAAAACTCCATCATTAGCTATTGCTGAAATAGCAGATACTAATTGGATAGGTGTAATGGTAAATCTTTGCCCAAAAGACATGGTTGCAAGTTCTACATCGTTGACATCTTCTAGTTCCCAATATGTACTACTAGCTTCTTGAGGCAAATCTATATTAGTTTTATTAAAAAAGCCAAATGCTTCATAATATTTATATAATGTAGGAGCACCTATTCTTTGACCCAACTGCATAAGTGAAGGGTTACAAGAAACTTGAAGAGCTTGTCTTAATGTTTTAGTGCCTTTATGACCTTGTGTCCAACAGCTAATTTTTCTATCTGCAACAACATAAACACCATCACAGTAAAAATCACCAGCAACATCTTCAGATGTAATATTTTCTTCTAAAGCAACAGCAGCAGTTATTAACTTATAGGGTGAACCAGGTTCATAAGGTGAAGAAATTACATCATTTTTCCACATACTGTATAATTCGTTAGACTGTGTAGCAGAGTCTAATTTGTCCCATGTACTTTTTAATTCATCTGTATTTGGTTCGAATGGAGTATTTAAATTATAATCTGGATAACACGCCATTCCCAAAACGTCTCCAGTACTAGGTGCTAATGCAACAACTGTACCACTGTCAGCATGGTTTTCTTCGACAGCCTGTTTTAAATATTTTTCTAAAATAGTTTGAATATTAAAATCTAATGTTAAGACAATATCACTACCATTTTCTGCAGGAATATAAGTTTGGTTACTATCTGGAATTTCTTCCCTAATTGCATCTGTTGATGTTGTTAGTTTACCCGGAGTACCTTGCAAAACTTTATTCCAACTATCTTCTATTCCTTGAATACCTGTATTATCTGTACCACAAAAGCCTATTAAGTTAGAAGCTAAATTGTTGTAAGGATAAACTCTTTTTGTATCTTCGTCTATATTTATACCAGTACTTATTTTTTCTTCTTCCATCCAAGATTTTAATTCATCAATTTTAGTTTTATCAACTTTTTTTGCTATAGTTTGAACATTAGAAGTACTATTAACTTTTTCTAAAGTTTCATCATAATTTAATTCAAAAATATCTGAAAAAGCTTTTGCAACTTTTTCTTTCTTAGCTTTAGTTTCTTCTGGAGTATTTGCAACTATTTTTTTAGGATTAATTGTTACAGTATCTGTGGGTGTACTAATTGCTAAGGTTTTTCCAGTAGAATCGTAAATAGTTCCCCTGCTAGTACTTATAATTTGATCTGTAGTTTGCTGATTATATGCTTTTTCCTTTAATGCAGGACCTTGAGCAAATTGAAGCCAAATAAGCCTAATTAGTAGTAACAAAAATATTATAAGCAAAGAGGCAAGTACAATTCTAAACTTCTTTACAGCTAATAAATTAGTAGAAAACTTATTATTAGCAGATTTATATAATTTATTATTTTTCTTTTTCATAAAATCACCTAAATTTTAATAGGGATTAAGGGACCACCTTCGTTGGGGATGGTACTTAAAATCCCGTTAATATAAAATACTTAATATATTTTATATTAAGTATTTTGTAAAATCAATAAGAATATATATTTTTAAACAAAGAATTTGACATAATTCTAGCAGACTTGCTATAATATAAAGGAAATTCTTAGAAAATGGAGATAAAATATGAATTTATATAATGAAACAAAATTTTTAATGGAAAAATATAATATAAAAGCAAATAAAAATTTAGGACAAAATTTTTTAGTAGATGAAAATGTTATAGAAACAGCAATAGAAAAATCTAATATAGAAAAAGATGATTTAGTAATAGAAATAGGTCCAGGGCTTGGAACGCTTACAAAATATTTGTTAGAAAAGGCAGGAAGAGTGATTTGTGTAGAATTAGACGAAAGAATGATAAAAATATTAGAAGAAAGATTCTTTTTATATGATAATTTTGAAGTTATAAATAATGATATACTAAAGGTTGATTTAGATGAAATAATAAATAAGGCAAAAAAAGAATACAATTTAAAAAGTGCTAAAATAGTAGCTAATTTACCATATTATATAACAACACCAATAATAATGAAATTATTAGAAAATAAAGTAATGGTAGATAGCATAACTGTAATGATCCAAAAAGAAGTTGCAGATCGTTTAGCAGAAATTCCAGGCGGTAAAAATACTGGTGCAATAACATATGCGGTGTATTACTATGGTGAAACCGAAAAAATATTAGAAGTTCCAAAAACATCTTTTATACCAGAACCTTCTGTAATATCTGAAGTAATAAAAATAAAAATTAGAAATAGTCCACCAGTATTTGTAAAAAATGAAAAAGCATTTTTTAATTTAATAAAAGTTGCATTTTTACAAAGAAGAAAAACATTAATGAATTCATTAACAAATAATGGAATATCTAATAAAGAAAATTTATTAGATATATTACATAAGTTTAATATAGATGAAAAAATAAGAAGTGAAAAATTAACAATTGAAGAGTTTGCAAAAATTGCGAATGAACTGTATTAAAAAATTGTAATTGCTAATTAAAAGTGAGCAAAATGAAAATTGTCTATATTCAATTAACAATTACTAAATAATTTAGTAGCTAAATTATTATTGCCAAAGATATATTAAAATGATATAATAATTTTGTATAAAAGATAAGAAAGGGAGGTAAACATGAATCAAATTCTGGTCACGGAAAAATTGTATATAACACCGGAAATAAAGCGAAAAAAGAAAGTTTACAAATTCGAATTTTTTATTTCACTTGTAATAGTTTGTGTCTTATCTTCTTATTACATATATGCAGAGTACAATAAAAACAAAGATGAAGCTGTTTCACAAGATATATTAGCACAAGCAAATATAGTGGGAGAAGACCAAACAACAAAAACTCAAGATAAGCTAGTTGTAATGCTGAATAATGATGTAAATACTATAGCAGAAGATGCAGAGGTAGAAAACTTAAACTTAGACGAAGAAACAAAAAGTGTATTAAATAAGGAGTTTGTAACTTCAGATGGAAATGTATATAAACCGATAGCAACTATTAGGATTCCAAAAATTAATATATATTATCCAATTCTTTCAGACACAACAGAAGAATTACTAAAAAAAGCTCCTACTAAGTTTTGGGGAGCTGATCCAAACGAAGTTGGTAATTTTTGTATAGCTGGTCATAATTATAGAAATAAAAAATTCTTTAGTAAAGTCCCAACTCTTACTAATGGTGATATAATAGAAATTACAGACACAAAGGGAAGAATGGTAAAATATACTGTTTATAACAAATATAATGTTACAGAAGATGATATGACGCCAACTAGCCCACTAACAAATGGGAGAAAAGATATTACATTAATAACTTGTACAGATGATTCAAAGGAAAGAGTAATAGTGAAAGCAACAGAGGTGTTATAATGGAATATAATGTAGGAGATATAGTAAGAACTAAAAAGCCACACCCATGTGGAAGTAAATTGTGGAAAATAACAAGAGTTGGTATAGACTTTGGCTTAAAATGCGAAGGATGTGGACATTTTATATTAGTTGAAAGGCAAAAGGCTTTAAAAATGATAACGAAGAAAATGAATTAAAGATTTAGATATATTTCTAAAGCGTTAAAAAGAAAGTAGGCACAAATACTTGTGTTATACTTTCTTTTTTTGCATAGTAGGAAATCTTTTCTGGCAGGAGAAATTTCTGTAGTAAAGAATTATGATATGACTAAAATTTTGCAATAGAGCAAATTTAGGAACAACTTTTAACTTGAGAATGTAGCGAAATTATGCTAAAATGTTTAAGACTTCTAAGTTTTGCTAATCTTTAAATAAGAGTTTATTAAAAGAAAGGATGATGTACAGAAAAGAAGATTGTAACTCGTTAACTGTGATTTTATAAAAGGGGAATAATATGATAATAATTTCTACTCGGGAGCAAAAAGCTCAAAACGTTATATTAAACGCTTTATTTAATATAACAAATTTAACTATTCGCATAGATGGCGAATTGATAATTTCATTAAACGAAGAGGATGAAACTATCAAAATTTTTCTAAGCTTATTACATCAGAATCTTGTTGGTTCGGTTGAATTTAGGTATGAAGAAGAACCAAAGCCTACGGACGAAGATTTGCCAAAAGTGGAAAAATCATGTGTAATTGATGCAGAAACACATGAAAAACAAAATACACAAGATAAGCAGAAAGAACAAGTTTCAAATGTGATAAATAAAACTCCAAGTGGAATTGTTAGAGACTTCTTTAAAGAAAACGAAAACAAGTTTTTTACAATTAAAGAAGTGTCTGACATTACAGGGCTTAAATATCCAACTGTTGCCGGAGTAATAAGGTCTATATACTTGAAAAGTAAATTTTTAGTTAGAACCGAAGATAAGAAATATGGACATATAGATCCAGAACAAGTACAAGAAAAAAACAGCAGTGAGCATATGTCAAATGCTGGAGAACAGGAGCAGGAAGAGTCCGGCAGTGAGCCTACGTTAAAAGTGGAGGTACAGGTCCAAGAGAAGCCAAGTAGTGAGTCTATATTAAATGTGGAAGAGCAGATTCAAGAGGAATCAAGCAATATTACATTAACTGTAGAAGAAAAATTGAAAATAATGAAAGAGTTATTTTCAAAAGAACGAAACTTGGACGTACTCCGATATATCTTTCCAGGCAAAGGAAGTTTTGTTGTGAGTTTAGCGCAAAAAAAATTTATAGGAGAAGCTCAAGAAGATTTAACAAGAATAATAAGAACTCTGAGCGAATTGGAAGTGATAACATTTGACGAGGAATTTAAAGGTGGAAGATATTTTATCAATCCAAGATGGAGATTATGGGTATTTTTATTCTTAAAAGGGAAACCACAAACAAAAGAATCAATTAAGTATGAAATATCTATGAGTGATTCCGAACTGCAAGAAAATATAAAACAGGCAGTAAGTGAAAATATAATAATAGAAACACAGAAAGAAGGGAAACGACCAACTTATTCCGTACTTTAATATGTTAAATTAGCATATAAAATAGCCGAGGGTTATAAAAACTCTCGGCTATTTTCATGAGAATATAATAATTTTAATAAGAATTAAAAAATATATTTTTCTATTTCTTCCCACACACTTTCTGTATAAATTTTTCTTTCAGAAGAAAAAGGCAAAGTAGTAATATCACCAATAGGATTTAATACAGATTGTATATCTTCTTTTGCTTTATCAACTTTAGTTACAGCAATTTTATCTGCCTTATTAGCAATAATTATAAATGGAATTTTACTACTAATTATATAATTATACATAAGTTTATCATTTTCTGTAGGTTTATGTCTTATATCAACTAAAAATATTATTAATGAAATTTGTTTTCTTTTATGCAAATATTCTTCTATAAAATTTCCTACAATTACCTGTTCTTTTTTTGACATTTTGCTGTAGCCATATCCAGGTAAATCTACAAAATAAAATTTAGAATCTATATTGTAAAAATTTATTTGTCTGGTTTTGCCAGGCTCACTACTGGTTTTTGCTAGTTTTTTTCTATTAATTAAAGTATTTATAAACGAAGATTTACCAACATTAGATTTACCAACTAATACAACTTCCGGTAAATTTGTTGAAGGATATTGCTTTGGACCAACAGCAGAAATTTCAAATTTTGGTTCTTTTACTATCATAAAAATTCTCCTTACTTCTAAATATACTATATTATAGCTATTATTCTATTTTTAAAGTTTTTAGCTATATTAAGACGTTATTTAGATTTTACTTCTATCTTTTCTAGTCCACCCATGTATGGTCTTAAAACTTCTGGAATAACTACACTTCCATCAGGCATATAATTATTTTCCATAATTGAAATTAACATACGTGGTGGAGCAACTACAGTATTATTTAATGTATGAGCAAAATAATTACCTTTTTCGCCTTTTATTCTAATTCCTAATCTACGTGCTTGTGCATCTGTTAAATTAGAACAACTTCCAACTTCAAAATATTTCTTTTGTCTTGGGCTCCAAGCTTCTACGTCGCAAGATTTCGCTTTTAAGTCTGCTAGGTCACCACTACAACATTCTAAAGTTCTTACTGGAATATTCATACTTCTAAAGAATTCAACAGTATATGACCACATTTTGTTATACCAATCCCAAGAATCTTCTGGTTCACATACAACAATCATTTCTTGTTTTTCAAATTGATGAATTCTATAAATACCACGTTCTTCTAAACCATGAGCGCCTTTTTCTTTTCTAAAACATGGAGAATAAGATGTCATTGTGTATGGCATATTTTCTTTTTTCAAAATTTGATCTTTAAATTTTCCAATCATAGAATGTTCACTTGTACCAATTAAGTATAAATCTTCACCTTCAATTTTGTACATCATTGCATCCATTTCTTCAAAGCTCATAACACCAGTTACAACATCACTTCTTATCATGAAAGGTGGAATACAATAAGTAAAGCCTTTATTTATCATAAAATCTCTTGCATATGTTAAAACAGCAGAATGTAATCTGGCAACATCACCCATTAAGTAATAAAAACCTTGACCTGCAACACGTCTAGCGCTATCTAAGTCTAATCCATTTAGAGCTTCTAAAATTTCACCATGGAATGGAATTTCATAATCTGGAACTAGAGGTTCGCCAAACTTTTCTATTTCAACATTTTCATTATCATCTTTTCCTATAGGAACAGATTCATGCATAATATTTGGAATTTTAAACATTCTAACTTTAATTTCTTCAGCATATTTACTTTCTAAAGCTTCATTTTCTTCTAATTGATTATTAATGTCTTGAACTTGAGTTTTTATTTTTTCAGCTTCTTCTTTTTGACCATTTTTCATTAAAGTACCAATTTCGGCGCTTAATGTTTTTCTTTTGTTTCTTAATTCATCACCAGCAAGTTGACTTGCTCTATATTTTTTATCTAAGTCGATTACTTCGTCAACTAAAACTAACTTATTGTCTTGAAATTTTTTCTTAATGTTTTCCTTTACAATTTCAGGATTTTCTCTTAAAAATTTAATATCTATCATAATGATTCCCCCTATTATTTTTTTATGTAATTTATAGATAAATCTTGGGCTAATTCAAACCTGTGTTTTTGACCTGTAATGTTATCAGGTCTTTCTGGAATTTCTTCTAAAAACATTTTTTCTGGTCTAACCCAAATATAATTTCCATCTTCTCTTTCATATAATGGTTTGTAAACAACCATTCTTTCGTTAGTTTCCGAGTCACAAGCTATATTTTCTACAAAATAATAATTCCCTTTAAAATGACGATAAATTTTTCCAATTTTTACTTTTTCCATAAAATAATCCTCCTAAATAAAATTAAAGCTAGACTGTATAAAAAACAAAAAACGTCCTTATATAAAATATAAGGACGAATATAATCCGCGGTGCCACCTTAAGTTACTATAAAATAATACTCTCGATTAGTAGGATAACTGCCTAACTTACAGTTTAGCTTTCGCTAAAAACATTTAAGAGTAGATTCGCATATAAATTTTATTTACTTGCACCAACCGTAAATTCTCTAAAAAAATTAAATATGTTACTAATCTCTTATTAACATTTATATTAAACTACACATAGTTTAACATAATTTTGTATGTAGTTCAAGTAATTTAAGGAAATTATTGTAAAAAAGCAAATATTATGCTATAATAATAAGTGCATTATTAATTAGGAACGAGCATGCATTTAACGATGTAAAGCTCAAGTAAGGAGGAAAGTAAAAGTTTTTGCAGGTTGTTAATGGTCAAGAGAAAGGAACAAAATGGCCATGAACAAGAAGTTGGTGTGCGTGATTCTCGTAGTTGTTCTGGTATTTGAGGTAGTCATCCAACAGATGACTATTGCGATCCAGAAGGAAACATTGCAGAGTGTTCTTGAGATGTCGCAGAACCAGCAAGAAACCATCTACCTACAGGAACAGGAGAATGAAATCCTTAAGCAGAAACTTAAGGAGCTAAGTTCTTCTGGAACTCCTTGTAGGATCCCTTTGTAGATACGGAGGTTTCCTACCAGACAGAAGCGGGAGCTCAACAATAGTTGGGTTCTCGTTTTTTATATAGTAGGAAAGTTCTCCTAGTAGGAGAACTTTCTGTACTAGAGAATTATAGCGAACCTTAGATTTCTTAGAATTTACATTTGTTAGAAAATCTTAGGTTCGCTTTTTTTTAATAATAAAGGCTTTCAAAATTATGTTAATTATGATATAATATGTAAGATAAAAAATAGAAAGGAGACTTTAAAGAATGGAAAAGTCGAGAAAAAAGAATAGCGAAAAGCTATTCTTGCTAAAGGTATGTTTACCAATAGCATATGAAGAAATTGGAGATGTTATAATCGAAGCAGTCGAACGGGGGTGGGCAGTAGAGCAAGACTTTAATCTTATCAACAACATTGTAGGAAGATATGTAAAAACAGCAAAAGATGAAACACTTTCTTACAAAGGAACATTAGAAGATAAAATGAATCTAATTAGACAATTTAATTATTTTTTATATGAATACGTAGAAACGAGAAATCCAGAAACAACAGAACAAGTAGACAAATTCGTAGAAGAATACTACGAAAATTTTAAAAAAGCAGTAGAATTAGGAGATTAGTATGAATAAGTATAAAAAAATGACAAGAGAGGAACTGAAGGAAATTGTTCGTTCCTACACAGATTTCTCGAAATATACTCGGGAGGAAATGTTAGATAAGATAGAAGAAATTAACTCTAAATCACCATTTCCAGAAATGAAAGTTTTATTAAAAGATATTCAAACTTTTTCAGATGAAGAACTAAAAGAATATTTTAAGAGCTTATATTGCTCAGATTGGACAAGAGATGATCTTTTATGGGATATAGAAAGACATGAAGAATTCGAAGAACTTTCACGTGAAGAATTAGAGGAAAAATATCTAAATCTAGAGGAAAAAAAGTATAATAAAGAAACAATCATAATGGGAATAATATTATTTGCATATATGATAATATCAAGTATGGTTTTTTCTAGAATCGAAAATGGTGATGAGATTACTAAAAAAGAAAGAGAAGCCTTAGAGCAAAAGATTGAACAACAAGAAGAAAAGATAGAAAGCATGGAAGATGTAATAAATGCAATAATTGATGTATATATCTTGCAAGAAGATGAAAACACTCCAATAATTTAAAAAAGTAGGGAAGCCTTTTTAGCATAAGCTAAGAAGGTTTCTTGCTGTATAAGAAAGATATATTAAATAAAAGATTTTATTAATAAAAAACGAAATTTTGTTTGACAAACAAAAAATCATATGATAGTATGTTATAAAATAAAATGGAGGCGTAGTAAGTGAAAAAAGATAAAAGTGATTTGAATAAAAGAGAAGTTGCAATTTTAAACTTTATATCAAAACAAATAAAAGCGAATCAATACCCACCATCTGTAAGAGAAATATGTAAAGCTGTAGGTTTAAATTCAACAGCAACAGTACATGGGTATTTAGAAAAATTAGAACAAAAGGGTTATATAAGAAAAGAATCTCAAAAAGGAAGAGCGTTAAGAGTTGTAGATGGTGAAGATGTTATAAGAAAACCAAAGGATTTATATTCTGGTAAAGAATTAGTAGATGTACCAGTAGTAGGAAAAATAACTGCAGGTGCGCCAATTCTAGCTGTAGAAAATATTACAGATACATTTCCAATTCCATTAGACTTTGTAGGAAATTCCGAAAGCTTTATGCTAACCGTTAGAGGAGAAAGTATGATAGAAGCAGGAATTTTAGATGGTGACTATATATTAGTAAAACAACAAAATACAGCAGAAAATGGTCAAATAGTTGTAGCTTTAATAGATGACGAAGCGACAGTAAAAACATTTTATAAAGAAAAAGATTATATAAGATTACAACCAGAAAATCATACAATGGATCCTATAATAGTGCCAGATTGTAAAATCCTTGGTAAAGTAGCGGGAGTATTTAGAAAAATGTAGTATAAAATAAATACCTTTAAAACATAATATATTATAGGGGAATATATTATGGGAAAAGATAAAAAAATTAAAGAGATAGAAGTGGGAGAAGACGTAAGTAGAAATGGTGAATTTATACCAACAGAATTTGCGTGGATAAGTTTGGGATATCAAAAGGAAAATGCAGAAAGATTGCAAAAACTAACAAATAAGAAAAAAGAAACGAAGAAATAAATATAAAAATAAATGTGGCTTTATTAAAAATTAGTAGAAAATGTTTACAAGTAAAAGAACTTTTGAAAGTAAGATTTATTACAATTTAATAAATCCACATTTTTTACTTGAAAGAGGCAAAAAATAATGATAAAATTAAGCTATTAGTAAAAGGGGGTATAAGTATGGATGGTAAAAGTAAAGAAATATATTCAGAGCTTAGTGCTTTTTTGGATAGTATAGATGAAGAAAGAAGAAATAAAATACCAGAAGATTTAAGAGAGCTAATAAATAGCAAAAAAGATGATACTTATACACCAAAATATACTAAAGGAACACCTTTAGAAAAGCTAAAAATGAAAAAAGAAACCAAAGATATGATAAATCTGTTAAATTTTAATTATTGGTGCGAAAATGAAAAACAGAGAAAAGAATTAATGGAAGAAATAGCAAATGGTAAGAAAAATGAAGCAACAAAAAATAATGCATTTAATAAAATAATAAATATATTTAAAAAGAAAAGCTAAATCGAAATGAATAAATAGATAGGAAATTCAATTAAGCCTTTCTTTTTATTAATTTTAAATATCTAAATATTAAATTGGCTTTTATACATATTGTAATAATCTCCTTTTTTAGTAATTAATTCATTATGAGTACCAATTTCTGTAATACGTCCATTTTCTATAAAAACTATAAAGTCACAGCTTTTTATTGTAGATAACCTATGTGCAATAATTATGGCTGTAGAAGTTTCAGTTAGTTTTAAAATAGCTTTTTTAACCATATTTTCTGTTAATAAATCTATATTACTTGTAGCCTCATCTAAAATTAAAATAGGAGGATTTATAAGCATAATTCTGGCAATATTTAGTAATTGTATTTCGCCTTCAGAAAGCATATTTGGACTAGAAATATAAGTGTCATAACCTTGTGGTAACTTTTCTATAAAAGAATGTGCAAATGAGAGTTTAGCAGCATTTTTAATCTCTTCTAATGTTGCGTTAGGGTTTCCATATGCAATGTTTTCCTTTATAGTGCCTTCAAAAATTTTATTATCTTGTAAAACCATACCAATATTTTTTCTTAAATTAAAAATATTAAGATTTTTAATATTTATATTATCTAGTAAAATTTCACCAGAAGTTATTTCGTAAAATCTATTTAACAAATTAACTATTGTGGTTTTTCCAGACCCAGTTTTGCCTACTATTGCAACTGTTTTACCAGCTGGTATATATAAATTCAAATCTTTAATAAAAGTTTTTTGTGTATAAGAAAAAGATACATTTTTAAATTCTATAGAATAATTTGGTTTTGGTCCTAAAACAGTACTAGAATTTATAGGTAAGTTAGAATTATTATTATTAACAAATACTAATAATCTTTTTAAGGAAGCTAAAGCTATTTGCAATTCGCTTATTATAGAAGATATTTCATTAAAAGGTCTAGTAAATAAATTAGTATAAATTAAAAATGTAGATATGTTTCCAATACTAATCTTACCATTCTTACAAAAAACAATTCCAAGCATAGAAATAATAATATATGAAACATTATTAACAAATCTAGTACTAGGGTTTGCTAATGAAGAAAAAAATTGGGATTTATAACCATATTCATAAAGTTTTGAATTTTTTGCATTAAAAATGTTATTAGCTGTACTAGAGTAATTATAATTATCAAAAGTTTTTTTCCCAGTTATAAATTCTTCTATATATGAATTTAAATTAGCTATTAAGTTAGATCTTTTTCTAAATATATTATTACTTCTAGAAATAATACATTTAGATATAGCAAACATTATAAATGATAATAAAATAAGAATAATAGTTAAAGAAATATTTAAATTTATCATTATAAAAATTGCTAAAATAGTAGTAAAAATACCATTTATAATTTTAGAAAAACTCTGAATAATTCCATTAGATACATTTTCTATATCTGTAGAAAACATAGTTACAATATCACCATCTTCAAACTTTTCTAAATAGAAAAGAGGTAAAGAATGCAATTTATTAAAAAGCAATTTTCTAATATTTTTAGAAAGTTTACTAGAATAACTACTTAAAGTAAAATTAACAATTAAATTACTAAAAAACAGACAAATGAATATAAGTGCGAGTATAATAAAATAGTATATTAAATTTGTATTACTTCCTAGTTTGTCTATTAAATTTCCTATTATAACTGGATAAATAATATTTAAACTAGCAGAAAGCATAGAAAATATAATTATTAATAAAATATATAATTTAGAAAATTTAAATTTAAATAATTTCATTGCAGTATACTCCTTTAAATTGCTATTAATTATTAAAAATTAATTCACATTATTTTGTAGTGTATATATTTTTTTATACAAGTCAGAATCCTTTAAAAGTTCAGAATGAGTACCAATGTTTTCAATTTCTCCATTATTAAAAATAATAATTTTAGAACAATTTTTTATAGTAGAAGTTTTTTGTGATGATATAAAAGTAGTAATATTATGTTTTTTAGAATAGGCAAAAATATTTTGCAATACTTGTGATTCTGTATATAAATCTAAAGCACTTGTTACATCATCAAAAATTAATACCTTAGGATTTCCAATAAAACCTCTAGCTATATTTATACGTTGTCTCTGTCCACCAGATAAGTTTGTAGCATTGTCTTTTAAAATGAAATTTAATCCATTTTCTTTTTGGTTTACAAAATCTATTGAATTAGAAAGTTCTAAACTTTTTATAATATCTTCTTTACAAACATTTCTACCTAAAGAAATATTTTCATAAATAGAACCAGTAATAAAGTCTGGGTTTTGGTTAATATATATTACATTCGACTTTAAAAAGTTAAAGTCATAGTTGCAAATATCTTCATTATATAATTTTATAGTACCAGAATTTGCGATAAGTGTGTTATTTAATAACTTTAAAAAAGTAGTTTTTCCAGAACCAGTAAGCCCTATAATACCAACTATTTCACCAGCTCTTATTTTTAAAGAAATATTATTTAAATTATTACTAGAAAAATATGAAAAGTTCACATTATTTATATCAAAAACATAGCTACTATTATTAAAACTTTTTAAGCTTCCTAAATGTATATCTTCTTTTAAATTAAATAATTCTATAATTCTTTTAGAAGAAGCAAAAAATTTTGTATAAATTGTAATTAAATTAGAAAGGATAATAATAGCTAATAGCATTTCAGAAATATAATTTATTATAGCGATAATTTCACCTTTAGATAAATTACCCAAAGTGAATTCTACATTACTAATATTTAAAACTATTAATGTAGTAAAATTTAAAATAAAAATAGAAAAAGGATTTAAAATAAACGATAAAATAGTTGCAATTTTGTTATATATGTAGTTTAAATTATTTATTTTATCAAATTTATTTTTTTCATGTTTTATAGTCACGAAGCTACGAATTAATTTTATATTTAATAAGTTTTCTTTTATTCGTAATACTAATTTGTCTAAATATAAATTAGCTTTTTTATAAAGATTACTAGCAGTTTTTGCAACTAGAAAAATTACAGTAAATAAAATTATGCTAGATACAATAATATTTACTGCAATTTGAACATTAATTAATGAAATCATAACAATAGAGCCAATAAAGATAAAAGGAACTCGTATTACTAAACGAATAAACATAGAAATACCTAATTCTAAATTTGTAACATCATTAATAATTCTATTTACAATTGCAGAGCTTCCAATTTTATTTAAATTACTAGAATTTACTTTTTGAATATGGCTAAAAAGTTGTTCTCTTAATGTTTTACTATATCCCTGTGATGTAATTGCAGATATATACTGAGCAGTACAAGCAAAAATAAGACCTAATATTACAAAGGCAACTAAGAATAAAGAATATTTTAAAATGTCATTGCTAGAAAAACTTTTATAATTATCTATAAAAAAAGCTATAATAATTGGTAGTAAAACTTCTATTATTGCTTCTAATAATTTAAAGGTTGGACCAAGTATCAAATTTAACTTATAATTTTTTAAATATTTTAGCAGATTTTTCATTAATAACCTCTTTTTTGTAATAATTCAAAATTATTATATCATTAAATTAATAAAAATATGTAAATATTTATTAAATTTAATTACACTATTAAAAGTTCAATTACTATGTAAAAATATACATATATAAGTAGACATTTTATTATATATAATATAAAATGTAGTATATATTTAGGAGGATAATAATGAAAGCTTTAGTAACAGGTGCTTCGTCTGGAATTGGTAAGAAAATTGCAATAGAATTAGCCAAAAAAGAATATGACTTAATTCTTGTTTCTAGAGATGAAGAAAAACTAAAAGAAGTACAAAAAGAAATAACTACAAATAGTAAAATAATTGCAATAGATTTATCTAGTAAAGAAAATTGTAAGAGACTATATAATGAAACTAAAGATGATAATATAGATATATTAGTAAATAATGCAGGTTTTGGAGTACATGGTGATTTTGCAAATACAAATTTAGAAAAAGAAGTAAAAATGCTAGAGACAAATGTAATAGCAGTTAATATATTAATGAAGTTATATTTAAAAGATATGATAAAAAGAAATAGTGGGCATATTTTAAATGTTGCTTCTATGGCAGCCTTTGGCCCAGGACCATTAATGAGTGCATATTATGCATCAAAAGCATATGTATATAGGCTATCACAAGGTGTAAAAACAGAACTAAAAAAGCAAAAGTCTAATGTAAAAATTTCGGTACTATGCCCAGGTCCAGTAAGAACAAATTTTAACAAAATAGCAGGAGTAGACTTTGCAGCACCATCGCTAAGTAGTGAATATGTAGCAAAATATGCTGTTTGTAAAATGCTAAAAAATAAGTTTACAATTGTACCAGGGACACTAATGAAAATAACTAGATTTTTAGAAAAAATAGCACCACATAATTTAGTAAGTAATATTGCATATTTTGTTAATTATAAAAAAAATAAGTAAAAGTATTAATTAGTTAAAATTTTGCAATATTTAGATGATTCTACAGTTTAAGTAGAAATATTAATTAGATAAAATAAGGAGAAAAACTTATGAAATTAATGTTTGCTTCAGACATACATGGAAATTCACACTTTTGTAATAAACTTAAAGAAAGATATAACAAAGAAGAGCCAAATAAACTAATATTATTAGGAGATTTATTATATAATAAGTCACTTTTATCGTTTGGAAGAAATAATGAAAGACAAAAAACAGCAGGAATTTTAAATGATATGATGGAATATATAATAGCTGTAAGAGGAAATTGTGACACAGATTTAGACCAAGAATTATTATATTTTCCAATAATGAGTGATTATAAAAAATTAAATGTTGATGGATATGAATTTTTCATAACACATGGTCATTTATATGATAAATATCATTTACCTAGTTCTAATAAAAAGGTAATACTAATACATGGTCATACACATATTCCTTGCATAGAAAATACAAAAGAATACATGTATTTAAACCCAGGTTCTGTATCGGATCCACGACAAGGAAATCCACATACATATATGATATATAAAGATAAAGAATTTATAATTAAAGATTTAGAAGGGAAAG
>ENA-OPSC01000054-OPSC01000054.1-human-gut-metagenome-genome-assembly--contig:-NODE-54-length-61418-cov-3.504913_pt1 | contig 61418 bp, 48 predicted proteins | sample MGYA00241800_ERZ501891 | MGnify/ENA primary metagenome ERZ501891 (study PRJEB25962, sample SAMEA2042407) | human gut metagenome | biome: human gut; feature: human-associated habitat; material: faeces...
AGGAGAAATAAACATGGCAAAGAAAGAAGAAAGATTTGAAGTTACATTCAGAGACGGAAGTTGGCTTAAAGATGAAGGAATTCGTCAAATCCTTGTAGATAAGAAGACTGGGGTTAATTACCTTTGTTGGAACTCCGGATTTGGAGCCAGTATTACACCTCTTCTGGATTCGGAAGGAAAAGTCATAGTCACAAAGTAAAATCGGGAATTAAAGGATAAAACTAATGAAAATCAAAAAGGTAATTATAGGAGTCACTATCGGAATAATCGCAGCAATACTTTGGAGCGTTGTTTTCATAAACTCATTAAATAGCATGGCTGGAATTGGAATCGGAATATGTCTGGGTATATCTTTTGGCATATCTGGCAGTCTTATTTTTTCAAAAAAAGATAAAGATAAGTGATGATACAACTTCCAATTGGCGGGGTTGACAATTTATGATTATATCAAAGTAAGATAATTACAATCAATAACGCCGGTGCGGGATTTTGATATCCAGTACCGGCGTTACCGATTCCATAGGGATTTAAGAGTGCAGCCTGCTTCATATCCGTATTAGGCATCATATGCCAAAGAACATTTTCTTTTTTTCTCAATGCAGATGCCGTCTGATAGATACAAAAAGCATGGAAGTACAAACAACACTGCAATCATGGAAAAAAACGTTCCTATTTCCAGAAAATAGCCAAGCTGTGACAACAGTCTATGGGTAGAAAAAACTTCAAACAATGGTCAGTACCAATATAATTGGAAGTATGAGAGATTTCATTGTAAACAACAATACTATAAAAACTGCGCCAATTGTCAGCAGATTTACTTTCATCATATCTGCCGTGATGGTAGGGGGCAAATGCGATGGCGTTGACCTTAGACATATCAACCATAACGCTCTCATCGGCAGCGACCGAAGTCATAAGCTGGCTGATCTTTCTTGCATGAACTGGGCATATGGACACGCACCTCATACAGGAGATACATTTGCTTTTGTCGGTTTCTGAAGAAGTCGATATGGAATTAATCATCAATTCCGTATTTATTTTCCAGTGCTTCTTCTGCTAATTCCAGTTCATCTTCCAGTTTTTCAATCGTGCGTTCTCTCGCTTTGTATGTCTCGAAGCTAATCTCTTTCATCTGGTAAGCATACTCAAATTCATCATCAAGTTTATCCAGTTCGTCATCGACTGCGTCTACCTGTTTTTTCAAAGCGTAGAATTGTTCGTGATTCTCAGATGCATTTGTAGATGTTTTTGCATTGTTTACACTTTTTGTTATATTACGGATATCGTTTTCATAAGAAGAGAAATCATAATCCTTTTCGTTCACATTCTCTACTGCGTTTTCTGTGTTACTGATGTTATCATCATCGTCATCTGTATTTGATGTTACAACTTCCTGTGTCTTAATTTCTATATCTTCTGCTGCTCCATTATTGGATGAAGTGCATCCTGTAAAAGCAAATATTAATGTGAGAGATAATAAAACTACTAATATTTTTTTCATAACATGTTCTCCTTTCGGCTCTTGGGTGTTTTGTTTTTGCTGTTATATGTATCATATAGGGGGAAGATTAAAAAAAGATTAAAACAAATAGTAATTTCAAAAAATGAAAAAAAGGACTCTAGCACACGAAAATGATTGGTATTATAATAATTACATTATGAGATTACTGATTGTAGAAGACGAGAATGATTTAAGAAACATTGTCAAAAAAAGGCTTGTCAAGGAACATTACAGTGTAGATGCCTGTGGGGATGGTCTGGAAGCGATGGATTATATCGATATGACTTCCTACGATGGTATTATTCTTGATATCATGTTGCCGGGAAAGGACGGATATGAAATCTTAAGAGAATTAAGGCAACGAGAAGATGATACACCGGTTCTGTTACTGACAGCAAAAGACAGCATTGAAGACCGTGTCAAAGGACTGGATCTTGGTGCCGATGATTACCTGATCAAACCATTTGCATTTGAAGAACTGCTTGCAAGAATCCGTGTCATGATGCGTAGAAAGCCACAATTTACATCCAATCAACTAAAAATAGCAGATCTTATTCTGGATCGTGACACAAGAAAGGTTACAAGAGCCGGAAATGAAATTGATCTTTCTGCAAAAGAATTTATGGTTCTGGAATGTCTTATGCGCAACAAAAATATCGTAATGACAAGACAGCAGATTGAACAGAATGCGTGGGACTTTGATTTTGAAGGTGGTTCCAATGTGATCGACGTATACATTCGCTATTTACGAAAAAAAATCGATGCACAATATGAACAAAAACTCATCCACACTGTTCGCGGTGTCGGATATGTAATGAGGGAAAACGAATGAAACAGCTGACGATCAAGAAAAAAATTACGCTATGGTACACCGGAATCATTGCCGTAGTTCTTGGGACTATTTTAGTTCTCGTCCTTCTTTTTGTGGATAAGGTTGGAATTTCTGCGACAGAAGAAGAAATCATTGCCGCAGTGACCGGTTTCTCTTCAAATATTAATTTTCAGGATGATTCCTTTTATCTTGACGGCGATACCGAATTTTACGATGACGGTATTATGTTTTGTATTTATGACAAAAACGGACGCTTACTTTATGGAACGATTCCAACCCAATTTCCAGAAGAAACTATCCTCAAGTCGAATACACCGCGAATGATAACCGGATCAAATCGAAAATGGATGATATATGACAGCGTTTACACTTACGGTGATGATGAGGAAATGTGGGTACGAGGAATTACCTCCGTACATTCTATAGAACTTTTCATGCAGACATCCGAGAAAATGCTGTTGATTGTATTCCCATTACTCATTATTCTGATCGGGGCCATCGGATATTTTATGATCAAGCGGGCATTGAGACAGGTGGATCTTATCTGCGATGAAGTTGAAAACATCAGCAATGGAAAAGATCTTTCCAAACGATTGTCTCTGCCAAAAGCAAAAGATGAATTATACGAATTGTCGGAGAAATTTAACGAAATGTTCGAGCGCTTGGAATTTTCGTTTGAGAAGGAACGTCAATTCACATCAGACGTATCCCATGAACTGCGGACTCCCGTTGCTGTTATCATTTCCCAGTGTGAGTACTTATTGGAAAATGAAAACTTATCTGCGGAAGATAAGGAAGAGATTGCAGTCATCTTAAGGCAGGCAAAACGAATGTCAAAGCTGACAAGCGAAATGTTAATGATCGCCAGAAACGAACAGGATGAGCAGCATCTGATGGAAAAACTGGATTTTGGATTATTAAGCGAACTTGTAATAGAAGAACTGCAGACAAAAGCACAGGAAAAAAATATTGAGATTACCCTGCAAAAGCAGGACGATTTATTTATGAACGGCGACCAGACATTGATTTTGCGTATGATGATGAATTTAATAACCAATGCCATCAATTACGGAAAAACAAATGGACATATTCATGTTATCCTGAAGGTCGAAAATGACCAGATTGTCGGTGAAGTGAAAGATGATGGTATTGGAATAAGTGAGGAACACCTGGACAGAATCTGGGAGCGTTTCTATCGCATAGACAAAAGCCGTTCCAGAGAAAATGGCGGTACCGGACTCGGCCTTTCTATGGTGCGCTGGATTGTAAATCTCCACAATGGAACCATTCACGTCGAAAGTATCGAAGGTATCGGAACGAGTTTTATTTTCCGATTTCCGAAAATATAAGGGGCTATCGCTATATATCCAATTTCTTTTTACCAAAGAGAAGGGTTCATTATTCAATATAAAGGTTTGGATGAAGCTACTGGTGAAAAAGAAAGGCCCGTATCCGTTCTGGATATGAGCCTTGTAAGAATTGGAGAATTGTAATCCGTATATTTTACTTGTAAAATCTCTCCAGTTTTGTTTTAAAAAATTGAATTAATGGGCCGTTGAAGCAGGCATTTATAATTGCGACACTGTCATATGGAGCGATTCCCATATCTGCGACCATATATAATGCCACTCCCATAGATGCCATCAGTTGAGCAAGCAGCAGTGCAAGGATACGCAGTGGCAGATTCATCTGAATCTGCACTACATCATTCGCTACATAACAAATAAAGTCTGCAATGTATCCGACAAGAATGCAAAGAAAGTAATCAAGAGTATGTTTAAAAATGTGGCAGACGGGAAAGACGTTGTTGTAACATTTCAGAATTAGAAGAAAATTAGATGAGAAGAGGCAAATTGTAGTAATTGGCATTTTATGAGCCGAAAAAGTATGTTATAATTGTTGATTGAGAATAATTAACAAAAGGAAAATGGGTATGAAAAAAAAGGAAATAAATTATCAATTACTGATAAGAAGAATATGTCTTATCGTACTTGATATCATATGTATTATCGCAGCATCAATTCTGGCATTACTGACACGTTTTGAGTTCGATTTCAGCCAGATTCCGAAAGAATTCTTAAAAGTAATCTATAAATACGGACCATTCACCATAGTCATAACATTAATTATATTTTCACTTTTCCGTATCTACAGTAGTTTATGGGAGTACGCAGGGATTGAAGAAGTATTCAGTCTGATCGCAGCCTGTCTTGCGGCGGCCGTAGCGAAGATTGTCATTATCTTATTTACATGGAGCGTTATGCCAAGAAGCTGGTATGTACTGGATACAATTTATCTGATGATCCTGATCGGGGCAACAAGAGTATCTTACCGACTGATACGTCTGCGCAGACAGAACCGTACATTCCCATGGTCAAAGAGAAAGAAAGTCATGATCATCGGCGGAGGAGAGGCCGGAAGAAGTCTGATCACAGAGATCCAGAACAGTAAATATCTGGATCAGAAGGTTGTCTGTATCATAGACGATGATCCGTATAAGATCGGAAGATATATTAAGGGAGTCAAGGTTGTCGGTAATCGGAACAGTATCAAGAAAAGCGTCAAGAAATACAATGTCCAGCAGATCATCCTGACGATACCATCGGCAAATGCAGCAAAGATCAGACCAATCGTGGAGATCTGTCAGGATACAAACTGTGAACTTATGATCCTGCCGGGAGTATATCAGCTGGTCAACGGTGAGGTCAGGGCAAGTAAGCTGCGTCCGGTGAACATCGATGACCTTCTGGGAAGAGATGAAGTCTATGTCAATCTGGACGAGGTCATGGATTATGTATCAGGAAGAGTAATTATGGTAACCGGCGGCGGAGGTTCGATCGGAAGTGAATTATGCAGACAGATCGCAAAGCACAGTCCGAAGCAGCTGATCATCTTCGACATCTATGAGAACAATGCATATGATATCCAGCAGGAATTGTTAAGGGAACAGCCGAAGCTTGACCTGGTGGTGCTGATCGGTTCTGTACGTGATGAGAACCGTATCAACAGTATCTTCGAACAGTACCGTCCGGAGATCATCTATCATGCGGCAGCACATAAGCACGTGCCGCTTATGGAGGGCAGCCCGAACGAGGCTATCAAGAATAATGTCCTCGGAACTTATAATATGGTCAGAATGGCAGATAAATGGAATGTTAAGAGATTTGTACAGATATCTACAGATAAGGCTGTCAACCCAACGAATATCATGGGAGCTTCCAAGAGAATCTGTGAGATGATCATACAGACTTATAATAAAGAATCGAACACAGAATATGTAGCAGTGCGGTTCGGTAATGTACTTGGAAGTAACGGAAGTGTTATTCCGTTATTTAAAAAACAGATTGCAGAAGGAGGACCGGTAACCGTCACACATCCGGAGATCATCCGCTACTTTATGACGATTCCGGAAGCGGTATCACTGGTACTTCAGGCAGGTGCCTATGCCAAAGGCGGAGAGATCTTCGTCCTGGATATGGGAGAACCGGTAAAGATCCTTGATCTTGCAAGGAATATGATCCGGCTGTCAGGCTATAAAGTCGATCAGGATATCAAGATTGAATTCACGGGACTGCGTCCGGGAGAAAAATTATACGAAGAACTTCTGATGGACGAAGAAGGTATGACGGATACACCGAATAAGCTGATACATATCGGACATCCGATCGATGTAGATGAAGTCAAGCTCGCACATGCACTCAGAGTCCTTGAGAGCGCAGCACAGAATGAGACCGATGATATGCGTCTGATCGTGGAAAGCATCGTTCCGACCTATCATCCAAAATTAAATAAATCAACACAATAGAACCAGAGAATACAGGAGGCATAACAGATATGTTCAAAGAGGATCATTTGTCTTTCAGACAAAGGAAATATATGAAGGTTAAGAACATAATAGGAAGAGCTCTTGGAGGGATCGGTCTGGTGGTATTATCACCCGTCTATCTGGCAATTATTGTGGCGATCAAGAAAGAAGACGGGATTACAGCTCCTGTCTTTTTTTCGCAGAAAAGAGTAGGAATCCATAAGGAATATTTTAACCTGTACAAATTCCGCTCCATGCGCACAGATACGCCGCACGATAAGCCGACACACCTTCTGGAGAACCCGGATCAGTACATAACAAAAGTAGGACGTTTCCTGCGGAAATCATCACTGGATGAACTTCCGCAGCTTTGGAATATTGCCAGAGGAGATATGGCCGTGATCGGACCGAGACCGGCACTGTGGAATCAGGATGACCTGATTGCAGAACGTGACAAGTACGGGGCTAATGATGTAAAACCGGGACTTACCGGATGGGCACAGATCAACGGAAGAGATGAACTTGAGATCCCTGTCAAAGCCAGACTGGACGGCGAGTATGTAAAAAAGATGGGGCCGCTTATGGATATCCGGTGCTTTATCGGAACGGTATTCTCCGTGCTTCGAAGTGACGGAGTCGTAGAAGGCGGAACCGGAGCAAAGAAGAAACTTATGGTCATCACCAATCATTCTTATATGCTGTGGCAGTTCAGAAGAGAATTGATCGGGAAACTTATGGAAGATTATGATGTGATCATCAGCACACCATTCGTAGGACATGAGGATGATTTTAAAGCGATGGGATGTACGATGATCGAGACGGATGTGGACCGCCGTGGGATCAACCCGAAGACGGATATGAAGCTGTATCTGACCTACCGCCGGTTATTAAAAGAACATCACCCGGATATGGTAGTTACCTATTCGATCAAGCCTAATGTATATGCAGGATATGCCTGCCGACAGATGCGGATCCCATATTGTGTCAACGTACAGGGACTCGGAACTGCATTCCAGAAGAAGGGGCTTCGGGAGATTGTTATAAGAATGTATAAAATAGCCTTAAAAAAGGCAAAGACAGTGTATTTCGAAAATAAGGGAAATGCCAGAGTGTTCCTGCAGGAGCAGATCATCCGTCGGGAACAGATGTGTCTGCTTAAGGGAGCCGGAGTAAATCTTAAGTATTATACTTATCAGAAATATCCGGAGAATGACAAAGTGCATTTCCTATATCTTGGAAGGATCATGAAGGAAAAAGGAATGGACGAACTGTTCTATGCAGCGAAAGAACTACAGCGAAAAGAAGTACCGTTCGTTCTGGATCTGGTAGGATTCTTCGAAGATGAATACAAAGAAAAGATTGATAAGCTGGTGGATGCAGGGATCGCAGTATTCCATGGATTCCAAGAAGATCCGAGACCGTATTATGCCATGGCCGACTGTGCTGTGCTCCCAAGTTATCATGAAGGAATGTCAAATGTACTTCTGGAGGCAGCAGCGACCGGACGTCCGGTGATCACCAGTAATATTCCGGGCTGTAAGGAAGCCGTAGACGATGATAAGAGCGGGCTTCTGTGTGAAGCAGAGGACTGGAATGATCTGTACCGTAAGATGAGTAAGATCGCCCGGATGAGCCGTATAGAACGCGAAGCAATGGGAGTATGCGGAAGAGATAAGATGGCGCGGGAATTCGATAAGGATAAGGTTGTGAAGAAGACGATACAGGGGATCGAGAGAGTATAATATAATCAAAGACGGTAAAAAGGAAACTCCTTTTTGGCAGATGCCAGAAAGGAGTTTCCTTTTATTAAAGATTTTTATCTAAGCTTTTTTATCTACCTTATCTACGGAATCTTCTCTTACAGATCACAGCTGCGATCACAGCAAGTGCTGCCAGAGAAAGAAGTGTGTACATCCATACCGGTGACTGATCACCGGTTCTGGCTGCAGCTTTGTTAGAAACTTTGCCGTTGGTTGATTTGTTAATATTTATATTCTTGGTTATATTCTTGTTATTATTCAGGTTCTGATTCGGCTTCAGATTCTGTCCAGGATTCTTCGGATCATCCGGTGTACCAGGATCCGGTTTGTCAGGATTCTCCGGATCCTCTTTGGCCTGGATCGTGTAAGTGGTCCATCCGCGTGCCAGAGGAAGCGAATATGTCTCACCGTCTAAAGTAACCTTCTTACAAGGCTCGCCATACGCGGACACATCGTCCATGACAAGCTCCGCTTTCGCATGATAAGTACCTGCCTTGGAAGGAACTTCGGAAAGTTCTTCTCCGACAGCACCGTTATCATCTGCATAGTAAGTCATCTTATAAGCAACGCCCTCTACCTCTTTGCCCAATACATAAGTATGGAAATATGGTGCAAGGTCGATCGGAGATCCGTTCTCCGTAAATGTCTCGTCATACGCACGGCTTAATACCGGAGCATAATCAGATCCATACCAGGTGTAATAAAGCGCTTTCAGGAATTCGATTCTTTCCGCATCTTTCTCGGCGTCTGTAGAAGGAGTATAGCCCTCTTCGTGGTTAGTGAAGTAATTGCGCAGTTCATTTGCCGCAAACTGCATGCCGGCCTCATCTGCTGTCGTGTAGATGGTGAAACGCTTGTTCTTGAATGTAGTACCTGTCTTGACATTCTTATCATTTACAATAACGATATTGGCTTTGTAGTAAGATGTGATGACATTATTACCAATGTACATTGCACCGGCGGTACTTTCGTCTGTCGGAACAATCTTACCATTCTTGTCATAAGTCAGTTTGTAGTAAGTATCCTTGGCTTTCTGACCGATGCCGGATTCATTGGATACGGTCTCTACCGTGTGATAGTTAAAGTACGTGTCAGCTTCTTTGAAAGGTTCTGTAGAACGGAAATACTTCACAAAGTCTTTTGCAACATCTTCAAACTGAGACTGTTCACCGGCTGTGTAACCTTCTCCGGAGAATACGATCGTCTTATTGTTATAATAAGGCATAGCACCCGGATAATCGGCTGTATCGTTATTCTGAAGGGTCGTAGACTTGAAGGTGATCTCATAGTCTTTGGTCTTGCTGCTGATCGCAGTTCCTGTGGCTTTGTCATAAGCGGTAAGGGTTACGCTGTAACGGCCAGGAGTCACCGGTGCTTCGTCGCTGTCATAGTCATAAGTGATCTCAGCGGCGTAAGGAACAGTTCCTTTATAATGCGCTTTTACCGTATAGTCTTTGTCATAATTAACGGTATAATTAAGGTCAGCAGGTTTGCCGTCGTATACCTTGGACGGAACATCGAGAGTGATGAGGTCCGGTAATTCGATCGTGTAGGCAGCTGTTTGACTGCATTTCTCATATGTGCTGTCTCCGGCAAATGTAGCTTCGATGGTATAAGTTCCGGCTTTGTTAGGAATACCGGATACTACGTTGCCATCCGCATCCTTGTAAGTAAGCGTTAAAGCATCACCGAGCTTATCGCCTGTGATCTCATTCTTACCTCTGCGGAGGATAAAGTATTCACGCATATCTTTGCCTGTGTCAGACTCATAGAACATGTCTGCATAAGGCTGGAAGAATAACTTCGTTACATTCGAATCCTGACAGAAGGTCTTGCGGATCTGTTCTTTACACACTTCACAGAAAGCATACTGCTTGCCAAGGAAACGCATCTTACAATTCTGGTGTGGACGGTACCATCCGTTACCGCCATTGTCATATTCATAGACACCGACACCATTCTTACCGATGAAGCGTGACCAGCGGACCTTTGCCGGATCAGACTCAGCTGTCATATTCGGCATCTCGGCCGCATAGCTTGCACCTGCGAAATATTCATCCGAAAGTTTGGCAGTGGTGTGTCCAAGCTCGTGAAGCATCATCTCGAGTGATTCATTATTAAGAGAAGCAACACATACATCTCCGCCGCTTCCGCCGTATGTAGTAGCATTGACGATCACAACATTAAAGTCTGCTGCAGGAAGGTACTGATCTGATAACTGCTTTGCTTTCTTAGATCCATCTGAACTGATCGTAAGAAGACGCTGCATACCGCCTGACCAGAATGAAGATCCGAAGTAGGTGTCGCGTGTGTCTGCGTTCGCCTGCTCCTGGTTGATCGCTGTGTCTGCTTTTGCGCCCGATTCATTCGATACAACTCCGAGAGCGTAGATCTTGATCGTATCTTTGAACTCATTCCAAGGAGAAGTATCCATCAGATAATCCGCGGTATTCTGAGCATTGGTATAGAACGAATCCTGCTCGGAAGCAGTGAAGCCGTCGCCGAAGATCAGCAGGACGAAAGCATCTTCGTCAGCCAGACTCTTGTCACCGTATACGAGGTGAGGAGTCTTGTCCGGAATCGGATCGGTAACTGCATCGTCAGCTGCCTTTGCTTCCTTTGTCTCCTTCACGTCCTGCTTAGCAGCTTCCTTAGCGGATGAAGCATCTGTTGCAGAAGTACCGGCTACAGAATCTGATACAGAATCCGAAACGGAATCGGGAGTGGTCAGGTTCGCATCGGTGGTCGCTGCATCTGTGGAATCCGTTACGTCCTTAACTTCCGGTGTCTCAGGACTTACAGTCTGTTCTTCGGAAGTAACCGGATCGGCTGCGAATGCGTGGCCAGGCGGTACCAGTAATGAAGAAATCACCAGTGCGCCTGCCAGGACAGGAGCAAATCTCTTTTTCCAATAACTTTTTCTAAACATATAGGCCTCCTTTCAGTAATGCCAATGTGTGTTGGGCGTTACACGATAATTATCTCCCTTACATCATGTAAACACCAAATGTGTTAAAGTCAACATATCATATAAAATGCACAAATGCAACAGGAAAAGTTGGGGTAATATGGTTAAAATGACGGAAAGAATAGAAAGGGCAGATACATGAAAAAACGCGAAGTGTTATGAATGGAAAAGAAGGTGATATAAAACTTGTAGGGGTAGAAATGGAATATGAGAGGTAAATAAGAAAAAACGTTATAAATTACGAGATATCGGTACAAATGGTGAGTTATGCTTATCGTGCTGTATTGGAATATTAAGGAATATATGGTAGAATTAAGTGTTGAAAAACGCATGAAGCAGGTAAGAGAATCCCTGCAATATCAATCAATTATTTGGAGAAGAATATGGACAAGAATTATATATTGATAATCGGATGGGTTGCCGTGATGGCGATACTGTCTGTATTGACATCGGTGAAACAAGAGGAGACGGTGTGTGGGAAAAAAGAATATCGGTGGAGACCGGTGTGGGCGGTTGTGACATTCTTACCGTTGATTATATGGTGTGGATATAGAGGAAATATAGGCGATACGTGGGCATACAAAAAAAGCTTTTCCGAAATGCCGGTAAGTTTAGGCGGTATGGCGTCTTATATGGCAACAGTAAAGAAGGATAAAGGCTTCTATTTTGTGTCAGCGGTCATCAAATGTATTGTAGGAAATCACGTTAATATATATTTTATAGTATTAGCTGCGATTCAGGCGGGGGTGTTGATATATGTATATCGTAAATATTCCAGCAGATATCTGGTAAGCTTTTTCTTATTTATTGCTTCGACAGATTATATCTCTTGGTTGTTCAATGGTATCCGACAATTTCTGGCTGTTACGATTACGTTCATAGGAATTAAATTTATACTGGATAAGAAGTACGCAAAAGCAATTATTTTAATTCTGATTGCCTCATTGATGCATCAGAGCGCTTTACTGGTTATTCCATTTATCTTCATTGCACAGGGAAAGGCATGGAATAAAAAGACATTACTTTTTATGGTTGCGGTTATTGCAATTGTGGCTGGTATTGGGCAGTTTACAAATGTGTTGGATTCTATGTTAGCCGAGACGCAATATAAAAATGTTGTGTCTGACTGGCAGAGTTGGAATGATAATGGAACGAATGCATTGCGTGTATTAGTGTATGCAGTGCCATCGGTACTGTCTTTAATAGGATTAAGATTTATACGGAATGAAGATGATAAAGTTATTAATCTGTGTACGAATATGTCAATCGTATCTGTTGGATTCTATATAGTATCTATGTTCACAAGTGGAATATTTATTGGTCGTCTTCCAATTTATTTCTCGTTATATAGTTATATCTTATTGCCATGGGAGATTGATCATATGTTTACCAAACGATCAGCAAGATTGATTTATGTTGTAATGGTAGTGGGGTATCTGGGATTCTATTTGTATAGTGTTAATAATCTTTTGGGATAGAGGGAGAATAATGATTCGAGTATTACATGTTGTTACATATATGGGGCGCGGAGGTCTTGAGACGATGCTTATGAATTATTATCGTCATATAGATCGAAGTAAAGTACAGTTCGATTTCCTAGTGCATAGAGAATTTGAAGCGGATTATGACGAGGAAATAAAGTCTTTAGGCGGAAGAATCTATCACGTATCAAGGCTTGTGCCGTGGAGTAGAAGATACAAAGCAGAATTGAGACGCTTTTTTAGAACTCATCCGGAATATAAGATTGTACATGTACATCAGGACTGTCTGAGTTCTGTAGCGTTGCAATGTGCGAAAGAATGCGGAATTCCGGTTCGAATTGCGCATAGTCATAACAGTAATCAAGACAAAAATATTAAATATTTGTTCAAAAGATATTATATGAGAAAGATCCCTGAAACAGCAACGGAATTATTTGCCTGTGGTAAAGCAGCGGGAGACTGGATGTTTGGAGGAAAAACTTATCGGCTTCTTCCGAATGCAATTGCAGCGGAAAAGTATATTTATGAAGAAGAAAAGGTAAAAAAAATAAAAAAAGAGCTAGATCTTGAAAAAAATCTAGTTATTGGACACATTGGAAGATTTAATCCGCAGAAGAATCATAAATTTCTGATAGACATTTTTGAAAAGTGTTTTGAAAAGAATCAAAAAGTAAGATTAATGTTGATAGGAGATGGAGAAGGGCGGAAAGAAATCGAAAATAAAGTAAAAGAACGGGGATTACAAGATAATGTCATTTTTATGGGCGTTAGAAGAGATGTCCCGGAATTATTACAGGCAATGGATGTGTTCGTATTCCCCTCCTTATACGAAGGACTTCCAGTTACAATGATTGAGGAGCAGGCGGCAGGAGTGCCTGCGGTTATTTCGGATCGAGTGTCGGAAGAATGTATTATTACAAAAGATCTGGTGAAAGTGGAAGGGTTGGAAGAAACTCCAGAACAATGGGCAGGCGAAATCTTAAAACAGGTAAAGATTAGCAAGCGTGACAGAAGTGAAGAAATCAAAAAAGCAAAATATGATGTAGAGACAAACGCAAAATGGCTGGAAGAATATTATCTTAGGAAGGCAGAGGTGAACTGATATGGCATTATTAACAGTATTTACACCTGCATACAACAGGGCAAGCACTTTACCACGTACATATCAGAGCCTTTGTGAGCAGGAATGCAAAGATTTTATATGGTTAATCGTAGATGACGGATCAAGTGATAATACAAGGGAACTGGTAGAAGGCTGGAAGAACCAGGATAACGGATTTGAGATACAGTATATTTATAAAAAAAACGGAGGAATGCACACTGCTCATAATGTAGCGTATGAGAATATACATACAGAATTAAATGTATGTATCGATTCTGATGATAGAATGGCAGAAGGGGCTGTGAAAAAAATAAAAACTGCCTGGCTGAAAGTAAGAAATAAAAATTATGCCGGTTTGATAGGACTGGATGCAGACATGAATACCGGAAGAATCATAGGAAAAGACTTCTCGTATGGATTAAAAGAGACCACACTTGGAGGTTATTATGCATCTGGTGGAGAGGGAGATAAAAAATTAGTTTATCGTACAGATGTTATCAACAGTGTTCCACCGTATCCAGTGTTTGAAGGCGAAAAGTATGTTGGATTGGTGTATAAATATACGTTAATTGATCAAAAATATAAGCTTTTTGTGCTGAATGATGTATTATGTGATGTTGAGTATCAAATGGATGGATCGAGCAATACGATGTTCCGGCAGTACTTGAAAAATCCTAAAGGATTTGCTTTTTTGAGAAAGGTGGCAATGACTTATCCTACAAGTAAGAAGAGATTGATTAGAGATTGTATACATTATTGCTCTAGTAGTTTGATTGCAGGAAATAAAAATTATATTGTTGAATCACCAAGAAAAGTACTTACTGTTTTATGTACACCATTGGGATGGATATTAACGACCGTAATTAAGAAAAAGTGTAAATTAATTTGAAAATTGGTCAATTAAAAAGGAGAAACTAATGATTCCAAAGAAAATACATTATTGTTGGTTTGGAAAGAATGAATTACCGACAAAAGCAAAAAAGTGCATCGCAAGCTGGAAAAAATATTGCCCAGATTATGAAATTGTTGAATGGAATGAAGACAATTATGATGTATATCAAAATGCTTATACGACGTATACATATGACAACAAAAAGTTCGCATTTTTAAGTGATTATGCACGTCTGCAAATTATTCTTCGAGAAGGAGGAATATATTTTGATGTTGATGTGGAGGTTGTAAGGCCATTGGATGAATTGCTTAGGTATCCGGCATTTTTTGGATTTGAGACAGAAGAATATGTAAATACAGGAGTAGGATTTGGGGCAGAGAGAGGAAATAAGATTGTTGAAGGGATGCTAAAAGAATATAATCCACTTCTTGACGGAAAACATGGAACAAGAGGATGTCCAATATTGAATACAGAAGCATTGGAAAAAAAAGGTCTAATACGAAATGGACAGAAGCAGCAAATAGAAGGAGCACAAATATTCCCAATAGAATATTTTAATCCATATGATGATCCGACGGGAAGACTTAATAAAACGACAAAGACCTATTCAATTCACTGGTTTGCTAAAAGCTGGATGGGGAAAAAAGAAATATTAAGAAGTCAGGTACTAAAACCGATTCATCGGATGTTTGGAAAAGATGTTTTTAGAAGAAGGTAGATGAATGAAACCATATTTTAGAGTAACATGGAATGTACTAAAATATAACTTAATAAAGTTTTTTAAATGTAAAAATTTAAAGATTAGAGGAATTGTATTATTGGGGTATAATACAAAATTGCAGGTTCATAAAACAAGCCAGATATGTATTGGAAAAAATGTAGTTAGTGATGGACGATGCGTTATTATAGCAGATAAGAATGCGAAAGTTGAAATTGGTGATAAGGTTTATTTTAACGAGAATGTAATGATTAGTGCAAAAAAGAACATAACCATAGGAAATGGATGTCAATTTGGCCCGAATGTTAAAATTTTCGATAATAATCATCAGTTTAATAAAGAAAAAGGTGTACTATTTGAGCATACTATGGGTGATGTAATAATAGGAAATAATTGCTGGATAGCGGCAAATGTTATTATTTTAAAAGGAGCTGTAATAGGAGATAATTGTGTGATTAGCGCGGGGTGTGTAGTAAAAGAATATATTCCACCAGCGTCTATTGTTACACAGGAAAGGGCTATTAAAATAGTGCCGATCGAAGACAGAGAATTATGAAGAAAAAGATATTATTTATTATGCCATCGATGTTTATTGGTGGTGCGGAGCGCAGTTTACTGGGATTACTTGGGAGTATAGATTATAGTAATTATGAGGTTTCGCTTTTTTTATATAGACATGAAGGAGAATTTCTTGAGCTAATTCCAAAAGAGGTGCAGGTACTTTCGGTTATGCCAGAATATGGAACCTTTGATGTGCCGATAAAAGAGTTATTATTAAGTAAAAAATGGAAGTATGGAGTGGCAAGGCTGTGGGCAAAGTTTTCTATGAAAATACATTGTATAAAGGAGCAAGAAAATACTGGAGTTTGGATGGCAATGCAGTACATATCTAAGTCACTTTTACCTTTGTTGCCTAAGATACCAGGAAAATATGATATTGGAATTTCATTTCTTGGTGTGCCAGATGTTTTGATAGAAAGGGTTGATGCAAAAGTTAAAGTTGCGTGGAATCATACGGATTATACTGTTTTGAATCCAAATAAAAAAAGAGATAGAGAATTGTATTCAAAAATAGATTATATAGCAAGTGTATCAACACCGTGTACAGAAAAATTTGTTCAAATATATCCTGAATTTAAAGATAAGGCGATAACAATTGAAAACTTGCTTGATACAAACTTGCTTGAAAATCAAGCAAATGAGGTGAGGGAAGATTTGTTTCCGAATAAAAAAGGGAAGGTGTTACTTTCTGTGGGGCGCTATTCGGATGCTAAAAATTTTGATAATGTTCCCGATATTTGTAAAAGTATTTTAGAAACGGGAATAAAGGTAACATGGTATATCATAGGGTACGGTGGAGAGGAAGGCTTGATACAGAAGAGAATAAAAGAAGCGAGTATGGAACAAAATGTAATATTACTTGGGAAAAAGAGCAATCCGTATCCATATATAAAAGGGTGTGATTTATATATTCAGCCATCGAGATATGAAGGAAAGGCAGTAACTGTTCGTGAGGCACAAATATTACACAAGCCTGTTGTTATTACAAATTTCGCGACATCAGCTAGTCAATTGCAAGATGGGTATGATGGAATAATAGTACCAATGAAAAATGAAGAATGCGCTATGAAGATTGTAGAACTTCTAAAGGATGAAAAACGTATGAATCAGTTAATCGATAATACGTATAAAAATGATTATTCAAATAGACAGGAATTAGAAAAATTATATGCGTTAATAAAATGAGGGAGTTATGAAAAAAATAAGTGTAATTGTTCCAGTTTATAAAGTAGAGGCAGTTTTAAAGAAATGTTTAGACTCAATAATAACACAGACATATGAAAATCTGGAAATTATTCTGGTCGATGACGGATCTCCAGACAGTTCGGGAGAAATTTGTGATGAGTATTCCAAAAGGGATTCCAGAGTGAAAGCAATTCATAAAAAAAATGCAGGAGTAGCAGCGGCAAGAAATAGTGGACTTAAAGTAGCTACGGGAGAGTACTGTATTTTTGTAGATAGTGATGATTATATTGAGCCGATTATGTATCAATCAATGATTCAGATTGCAGAAGAATATGATTGTGATGTAGTGATGTGTGATTGTGTAAAAGAACATAAAGATGAACAACAAATATATACACATGACATAAGGGCGGGGTATTATAATCGGACTCAGATAGAAAAAGAATACTTTCCACATTTACTTATGATGGAAAATATAGAGTATCCTCCTACAATTTCTAATTGGCTTTGCCTTTTCAAACGTGTACTTATTGAAGAAGAAAAAATTTATTATGAAGAAGGAATACGTTATTCAGAAGATTTATTATTTGGTGCAGAGATGTTATATCATGCAAACTCATTTTATTATATGAAAGGTAAATATTTTTATCATTATTGGATGAATCCTGATTCGGCGACGCATACATTTGTTAGCGATAAATGGAAAGATTATAAGAAGTTACATAAACGAATTAAAGAGATTTTTTCGGAATGTCAAATATATGACCTTTCACATCAAATTGATTTGGTCCTTCTTTTCTTTGTATATAATGCGGTAGGGGATATCATTTCTACATCTTTACTCAGTAAAAAAGAAAAGATAGATAAGTGTAAGAGAATTTTGTTGGAAAATGAAGTGCAAGAAATGTTCGAGAGAATACATATATTAAAGTTGCAAATTCCGATTAAATTAAAAATTTTAACAGGTATATATAAATACAGATTAGGAATTAATGCTTTGATTCTTAAGAAAAATAAGTGAACAATGAAGAAGAAAATTTTATTTATTAATGGGCATTTAGATTCGGGTGGTTGTGAAAGATCACTAATAGATGTTCTGAAAAAACTTGATTATAAAAAATATGAAGTAGATTTATTACTTTTGGAACATACAGGTGATTATTTGGAGGAAGTTCCAGAAGAGGTTAATATAAAAGTATATTCATTAGACAATGCTTTTGGAAGATTAGTACCGTGCTTGGTAAGAGCAATAAGGAAAAAAGATTGGTTTTCTTTTTGGTTTAGAGTGGAATATATATGTGGAACAAAAGTGAGTCGTCATTTTATGGTCTGTATGCGGAAGTTATTTAAAGATTTACGAAAATCATATGATATAGTTATTGCATATCGCCCAGGGATTTGTACTGAACTTGCAGCATTTACGTTTCAAGCAAATAAAAAAATAAGTTGGTGGCATCATGGAGAGATGAATCTTTCTTATCATGAGATAAAATCCTTAGATATGGCGTATAAAAAAATGGATAGTATTGTTGCGGTATCTAATAGTAGCAAAAAATTATTGGAAGAACAATTTGCAGATATAAAGAAAAAACTGTATGTAGTGTCTAATATGATTGATCCTGTTGAGTTAATAAAAAAAGCGCGTAAATATATGCCTGTGGAGTTTCAAAATACAAAATTTAAAATAGTATCAGTTGGTAGAATGACACCGGAAAAAAATATGTTATTATGTCCGAAGATTGGATGCAAGTTGAAAGCGGCTGGAATGGATTTTAAATGGGTTATAATTGGTGATGGTGTAGAAAAAGAAAAGATTGAAAAAGAAATAAATGATTATGAATTACAAAAAGAATTAATTTTAATAGGAAGAAATAGTAATCCATATCCATATATAGCAGAAGCTGATTTAATGATTCATCCATCGTTAGTTGAATCTCAGGGAATCACAATTATAGAAAGTATGGCGTTAGGAACGCCAGTGGTTGCCGTCCGTTCAAAAGGACCAGAGGAATTTATTGAGTCTGGGAAAAATGGTTATTTGGTAGATAATAATGAAGTTGATATTACAAACTTAATTAAAATATTATATAAAGAACCAAAAAAAAGAGAACTATGTGCTTACAATGCAACAAATATAATTAAACAATTTGAACCAGATTGTATTATAAAAAAGATAGAAGAATTATTGGATGAAAAATTATAATTATGCGGTTACGTTATATTGATTTTACGAAAGGATTGGCAATTATCCTTATGATATTTGGGCATACAATGTCAAAAATTAATTGCCTTCATATATGGATTTACTCTTTTCATATGCCGATTTTCTTTATTATTTGTGGAATTATAATGTGTAGAAAAGGAAGACAAAAAAGCTATAGTTTATTGAAAGAAAAAATAATACGAAGATGGTACACATTAGGAATTCCATATTTGTTTTTTGGTGGAGTTCTTATATTATTTTATACAATATTGGATTTGCTTGATGGTCAACCTATTTCTTTTTTTAGTAGATTACTTCGAGTAATTACGTTTCAAGGAATAGATGCCTTATGGTTTATTCCGGTATATTGTTTCTCAGAGATAATAATGAAAATTATTTACAAATATAAATGGAGAGATATAATAATTTCCTTTGTCTTTTTAATAATATGTATTAGTACAAAATCTACGATACATATTGGAAGTACTATTTACAAAATTATGCTGGGCATTTGTTTTGTTGAAATTGGTATATTAATTGAGCAATATTTAATAATTGAAAAACTAGGTAGAATAAAATATATCTTGTTAATTATTGCAGCTATGCTAGCGCAGGTAAATGGTTCCGTTGAAATGATAGAGGGAAGGATTGGAAATCCTGTAGTTTATTTTTTGTGTGCAACAATGACATCAGTTTCTGTTCTGGCGTTATTTAAAAATGCTGAGAGCAATAATTCTAAATTATTATTAGTTTTGGAAAAATATGGAAAAAATACAATTGTTTTGCTAGTAACTAATAATCTGCTGATAGAAATGATAAGATTGATAGATTATAAAATTACGGGGAACATTCTTATTCGATTAGGGATATTTGGAAGTATTCTTTTTACAGTAGGCTTGTTAATTATTGAATGGTGGTTTATAAAAGTAGCAAATGGACCGTTAGGATTTTTGTTTGGACGAATGAGAAAGGAAGAAAGATGAGGATTGCTTTGTATGGAAATGGTAGTAGTGGAAATCATGGATGTGAGGCAATTGTTAGAGGTACATATACATTGATAAAAGAACCTTTAACAATTTTATCAGAAGAAATGGACGAAGACATTATATATGGATTAGCAAAATTTTGTAATGTTTTAGATGCAAAAAATGGGAAAATAAGTAAAGCCCGTTTAATAAGAGCGTACATGAAATTAAAATTAAAAAATAATTATACAGATATGGATGGATTACCATATGTAGATTCAATTAAGAAAATAAAAGGAAAAGTAGATTTTGCATTATCTGCAGGTGGAGATAATTATTGCTATGAAAATCAGGCATTTTATGCTTTTTTGAACAAGGAATATCAAAAAAAAGGAATAAAAACAGTTTTATGGGGATGTTCTATAGAGCCGGAAGTTATAAAGAAAAAGAAAGTGTTAGAAGATTTAAAATCATATAATCTGATTGTAGCGAGAGAAAGTATTACATATCAATCATTAAAGGAAATAGGAGCAAATGTGATATTAAATCCAGATCCAGCATTCTATATGAAATCTGAAAAATGTATCTTAGATAAAAGGTTTGAGAATGGGGATGTGATAGGAGTTAATATAAGTCCGATGATAATTTCCAATGAAAAATGTAATGGAAGTGCATATGAAAATTATCGGAAAATGATAGAGTATATTTTAAATCATACGAGTATGTATATTGCGTTAATCCCACATGTCGTATGGAAACAAAATGATGATCGAACGATATTGCAAAAAATATATAAAGAGTTTAATTATAATGAACGGATTATTTTAGTAAATGATCATACAGCACCACAATTAAAATACATTATATCTAAATGCAGAATATTTGTTGGTGCAAGGACACATTCAACAATAGCTGCTTATTCTACGGAGGTACCAACTTTAGTTGTTGGATATTCCGTTAAAGCTAGAGGAATTGCTAAAGATATATTTGGAACAGATCAAAATTATGTTTTGCCAGTACAAGAATTAAGGAATGGAGAAGAGCTTACAAATGCATTTCAATGGATTCAAGAACGAGAAATCCATATTAGAAAGCATTTAAAAGAAACTATACCGAACTATGTCGAACAAGGAAGAAAAATTAAAACTATTTTGGAGAAAATATGAGTTGTAATATAAGTGGTCTTAAAAAAGAGAAGTGTTATGGATGTTATGCATGTTATAATATTTGCCCTTTAAATGCAATTGATATGTTAGAGGATGAGGAAGGGTTTGAGTATCCAAAGGTAAATGAAGAAAAGTGTATTAATTGTAAAAGATGTTTAAGAGCTTGTCCAAGCATAAATCCGCCTCATGTAAATAGTGATACTGCTGCATATGCATGCTATGCAAAGAATCAGGAGGAACATATGTCGAGTAGTTCTGGCGGAATTTTTGCAATAATAGCAAGAAAAATTTTAAAAAATAAAGGAATGGTATTTGGAGCAGCGTTTGATAATCAAATGAAACTAGGCCATATTAGTATTGAAGATAATAACGAATTGTATAAAGTAAAAGGAACAAAATATATACAAAGTAGTATCGGGACAACTTTTGTCAAGGTGAAAGAAAATTTAAAAAAAGGAAGAATGATTTTATTCTCGGGAACGCCATGCCAGATAGCTGGATTAAAAGCTTTCTTAAATGAGGACTATGATAATTTGTTGTGTGTCGATTTGATATGTCATGGAGTTCCTTCACCAGGAGTTTGGAAAAGATATTTAAAAGAACAATTTGGTTCTAATAAGGTTATATCTATGCAGTTTCGAAATAAAACAAGGGGAATTAATGATGTAACATTAGATTATACCTTAACAAATGGTTCTGTTTTTCGTGAGCATTATAAGGAAAGTTCATATATACAAGGATTTATAAATAACTATTATGTAAGACCTTCGTGTTTTGAGTGTAAATTTAAAGGGATTGATAGGTGTAGCGATATTACGATAGGGGATTTCTGGAGTTTAAAGGAATTTCATCCGGAAATGTTAAATCAATATGGAGTATCTTCAGTTATAATTCATTCGAAAAAAGGAGAACGTTGGTTTAAAGATTGCTTAGATCAATTGATATATTGTGTTGCAAAAACAGAAGAAATCGCAATTTGGAATGAGAGTTTAATTAATACAATAGATAAAGACCATTATCGAAATCAATTTTACGAAATGTGGAATAATAAGAAAATTGAAGAGATAGTTTATGAATTAAATCAGAGCAAAATAAAAACGAGAAATAAACAAAATAAAGCTATTGCGTGTATAAAGAGAATTGTAAGGAGAATAAAAAATGGTTAGTTTAATTATTCCCTGTTATAACGCAGAGAAATATATTGGGCGTTGCTTAGATAGTGTTCTAAATCAGACCGATAGAAATATAGAATTGATAGTGGTTAATGATGGATCAACAGATAAAACAGCGAGAATTATTGAAGATTATCGACATGTATTAGAAAGTGATATTACAAGATTTATTTATATTAGTCAGGAAAATGAAGGGGTAGGTGCGGCTTGTAACAATGCTTTAAAAAAAGTGACAGGAGAATTTTTGACATTATTGGATGCGGATGATATTATGCTACCGGAGTCAATTGAAATAAGGCGTAAATGGTTAGAAGAACATTCGACATATGGATTAGTAAGGACAAATGGATATTATGTTACAGAAGATAATTTGGAATTATGTAACCGACTATTAGAAGTAAATGAATATATGAAAAATAAAGAAAATGTGTTTAATGAGTTGTTTAATGGAACGACATATCTTTGGCCAGGAACTTATATGATACGGATGAATGTGTTAGATAAATTATATCCAGATAGAGAAATATATCCTTCAAGAAATGGTCAGAATATGCAGTTAGTTATGATGGCAGCGTATGTAAGTAAAGCAGGATTTATAGATATTCCTTTGATGAAATATGTTTTACAAAAAGAATCATTATCACATTTTTCATCTGGTAATGTGATGCAAAAAGAGCTAAATGCAATGGAAGGATATAAAGATATTCGAAAACATTTGGTGAAACAATTTATGAATGAAGATGATCAAGATAAATGGAATGATAAAATAGATAAATTATATGCAAATATTTATTTGGATATTGCTTTGAAACATAAAGATAAAGATTTTGCAAAATCATGTTATGAAAATATAAAACATAAAGGAAATATAGAGATAAATCAGCAAATCAACTATTATAAATTGATGAATCCAGTAGTGTATTGGTGTTTACGAATTATTAGAAAATTAGGGTGGAGACCTAAAAAAGAGAATTATGATAAAAAAATTAATGATTAATATTTATGAAAGACTATACTTTGATTAAAAACAAATGTGAAGTAATCAAGATATGGTATCTATAGAAGGATGTAAAGAAAATTTTAAAAGAAGTCAAAAAGTAACCATAAGATATTTTATTTTATGTGGACCGTTTGCAATTATCTTATATAGAAGATTTGACAAGGAAAGGATATTGAACAATAGATATTTAAGGATGATATGGATATAGGATTTTGATAAGAGGTTATTGCGGAGATGCTATAGCGTTTTAGAAAATGAATTTTATACGAAGAAATACATTTTATAGAAAGTGAGATTATAGATATGATTGACAGATCAAGAAGTGAATATTCTATAATGAATATTTTAACAGGATTTGGTGGATATTTCCTCAATACCCTTTTGGGTTATATTTGTAGAATCGTTTTTGTACAATGTCTTAATGCAGACTATTTAGGAATAAATGGATTGTTAACAAATATTTTATCAATGTTGTCATTGGCTGAACTTGGAATAGGAGGAGCAATAGGTTATGCATTATATAAACCTATTGCAGAAAAAGATAATGAAAAAATAGCGTCTCTTATGGGCTTTTATGGAAAAGCATATAGAATAATTGGATGTGTTGTGGCGCTTTTAGGACTTTTTATGATTCCATTTTTAAAGGTAATTATAATATCCCCCCCAAATATCTCAGAGAGTATTTATACTATTTATCTACTTTATTTGTTTAATACTGCAAGCACTTATTTTTTTAGCTATAGAAGTGCATTAATATCTGCTGCTCAAAAAAATTACATTGTTTTAGGGCTTAATTATATAATTACAATAATACAAAGCGTTATTCAAATTCCTCTGTTAATTTTAACTCATAATTATATGATTTATCTAGTAGTACAAACAGTAGGAACATTTATAAATAATTTTTTAATATCTTTTATTGCAAAAAAAATGTATCCGTTTATTACACAAAAAAATGCTCCGGCGCTAACAAAAGAGGAAAGAAAAAAGTTGTTTGTAAATGTCAAGGCACTCACAATTAATAAATTAAGTAGTACATTGGTTAATAATACGGATAATATCATAATTACATATTTAAAAGGGTTAATTTCTGTAGGTGTTGTTTCAAATTATACATTATTAGTAAATACATTAGGAGCGTTGGCAACTCAAATTTTTAATGGTTTAACTGCTAGTGTAGGAAATTTAAATGCGATAGAAAATAAAGAAAAAAAGTATAGTTTTTTTAAGGTTTTAAATTTGACTAATTTTTGGATATATGGATGGGGAACAATTGGAATATTATTTGTGTGTGGAGATATTGTAAAATTATGTTTTGGAAATAGTTATGTTCTTGAATTTAATATTCCTTTGATACTAGCTATTAATTTTTACATGCTAGGAATGCAAAATGCAGTATGGGCTTATAAAAATACGATGGGGTTATTTAAATATGGGCAATATCTTTTAATTCTTACGGCAGTAATTAACTTGGGGTTAGATTTTTTATTAGGATATAAATGGGGCATGTTTGGCATATATTTAGCATCGGCAATATCAAGATTGTTAACAAATACTTGGTATGAACCTTATGCAGTATTTAAATATGGTTTAAAGATAAATCCTATATATTATGTGAAAAAATATATGGAATATATTGGAATTTTATGTATTACAGGAGGAATATGCTATATATTATGTAGAATGTGCCATTTTACAGTACTTATAAATGTTATAATAAAAATTTTGATTTGTAGTATTGTTACAAATGGAATGTTTTATAGTTGTTACCATAAAACAGAAGAAGGAAAATATTTGCTAAATAAAGCGCAAAAAATAATGGGAAGATTTAAGAAAAGAAAGTAACTGTGGAAAGTTGAAGAAACAGAGCTACAATGTGGATAAGTATTTCTTAAGTAAGCGCTTACAGAGATTCGACGGGGAGAAGAGAGAAAAAGAATAGTTGTAGTTGGGTGTTTTCTATTTACAGCTGAAGTTTAAGGTGAAAACATAAAGTTGAATATTATTTTTTACACGAATTAAATTTGTAATTGTGTTTGAAAATAAAAAAAGATATAATAAGATATAGTTATATTAAGGAGGTTAGATATTGGAAAGTTTTGGATTCTGGTATAAATTAGTTGAAGATAAAGATGACAAAAATCCTGAATTTGATTTACATGTGAATTTTTGGTTTTTAGGAGATATATTAAAAGGCAAAGTAAAAAATCCGTATCTGGACATTGGAATTAAGATTCAAAATTATAAGAACCTATCTAATCTTGTATTTAGCTTTCCGTTTCATGTGCCACAAAAGAATCTTGTAGATTTGGCATCTAAAATGAGTGTGAAAAATAATGCATCAATCGTATTTAATGAAGAATGTGAAATTGAAACACAGAAAGAATATACACTTATCAAGATTCCTGGGAAAGAGAAAACAGATGACAAAAAGCTTTTGATTTTTCCGTTAGAGCAGGCGGTTGAAAATATTTATGAACTTACAGACTATAAAGAAAAAAGTTACATAACGGTTAAATTTGATGAATTCAGAACATATTTAAAAAATAGTGGTAGTGATTTGGAACGGTATTCTGACATCTATATACGTTTTAGAATCCAGAATATTGATTTAGAGAATATCTTATATTTTGACAGTGAGCCGTTTAATAAATCACTTGACAGTGCATTTTCTGGAACTCGTGTTTTGGATTTTAAAATTAATGAAAAAAGAAATATTGATAAAAATATTACAGCAAGGATGGAACAGAAAGAAGAATTGCTTGTCGAATTTGGGCAGATACATTTTCTCGTAATGGAACCTTCTTCGTATGATATGGTTTCATATACACAGAATCAAATGTCGTGCAGAGAACTAGAAAAAGATCTTTGGAATGAATATTTGAAAGTTGATTTGGAAGATAAATTTGGACATGTTTTGGCATATCATTGGAAAAAGAAAGCCAGTGATCAATCTAAAATCAGTGATTTTTCCTGCTTTGCAAAAATCAATTATCAAAAAATGCAGATGAAGACAGTTTTTGCTTATGTGTTAGTTGTTTTAGGTCTTGGAGTTGCAGGAAGTACGATAGTTTCTGCTACACCATTAATTAATACATTTTCCCAAAGGCTCTCTGGAGGGTATAATATAGTAAATTTAATAATGGATTTAGCATTGGCTGTGGTGATGATATTTATTGGATGGCGAGTAGGAAGGTCAAAATAATTACAAAAATATCTAATAAATGGTTGTAGTTTGAGCCATTTGATAGTATAATATAACACTAAAAGTTTGTGAAAGGGGATAAAGTAATGAAATTTATTAATAACAAATTATATATTAATTACTCTGAATTATCTCCCGAGCAAAAAAGTATATATCGTATGCGAATCAAAATATTTTTGAAAAAATTGGTATATGAATATAATAATTTTGAAGAGTGGTTCTCACAGTTATTTATTTCCGATATTTTATTAAAGAACGACAGAGAAATTATTATTTGTGAATGTGATTATCAATTAGCTGGTGTTGCTATTTTAAAAAATGATGATATAGAAAAAAAGATTTGTACATTACGAGTTGCTAAAAGATTTCAAAAACAGGGGATTGGTCAACATCTAATGGAACTTAGCTTTGAATGGCTAAATGATGATAAACCATTAATAACAATACATAATTCTAAAAAACATGAATTTAACAAATTATTTAAACGTTATAATTTTGAACTGGAAGAAAAAAAGTGGGGGTATTATCGTCTGTTTCGTACAGAGCTGGTTTATAATGGCTCTTTGCCAGAGAAGAATTTCTTTTTTAATAGAATGGAAATGATTGATTTGGAAAAAGAAATCAGACAATTTTTACTTTCTGGTAGGGATGATTTTAAATTGTTTATTGATGAATGGTTATATCGTCAATGGCTGTATAGCCAAAAGGAGATTAATATAATTACAGGATATTAAAAAGTAAAACAGGAGCTGCCTCATTAGGTAGCTCTTGTTTGGAATATGGAGGAGGAAATAGAATGATTCTTGTTTGTGGTATTCATGGTTCTGGAAAAGATCAATATAGTAATAACCTAAAATTGAAAAAAGATATGAACGCTTATACAGCAAGTCAGTTAATTAATCAAACGCTTCCGTTGAGGCAATATAAAACAAAAAAAATAGATCAAATAGATAGTCGGCAGCATATTCTTTTAGAAACAATGAAAGAAATTGTATTACATGAAGAAAATTTTATCTTAAATGCCCATTTATGTTTGATAAATGAAAAAGGAGAAGTTGAGAGAATTTCCATCGATGTATTTAAAAATATGCCAATTACGGAAATTCATCTGGTAGAGTGTTCTGCGAAAGAAATAGAACAAAGAATGTATAGAAGAGATGAAATTTCATGGGATATTAGATTCATACAATCTTTTCTGGAAGAAGAAAAGAAATATGCAATTGAATTATCTCAATTACTAAATGTAACTCTTTCTGTCATTAATACAAGTTCCGACAATAAAAAAAACATTATTTTACCGATAGCGCCACAATATATTGAGAAGATATTATCGGGAGAAAAAAAATATGAATACCGAAAACGATTGTGTAAAAATAATATATCTCGCATGTATTTATATGCAACAGCCCCTGTTAAAGGAATTGTTGGAGAAGCAGAAGTTATTGGAAAACTAGAAAAAAATCCAAAGGATTTATGGAATTTGACGTTTCAGGATTCTGGTATTAAGGTTGAGCTTTTTTATAAATATTTTGAAAATTATTCCAGAGCATGCGCATATAAATTAGGAACTGTAACGAGATATGCAAATATAATTCCTTTACATAACATTGGTATTGACTATATAATTCAATCCTTTAAGTATATAAGCGATATATAACAAAAGAACAGTTTGGAGAACGTATGTTTATGACCTTCTATAATGTTGACATGGAGAAAGCAAAAAATATAAATGATTTATTAGAAGAATATGAAAGAATGGAAGCTATTATAGATTTATTTTTTAAAAAGGACGTAGAGAATAAAGAACTGGAAGAATTAAGAAGATGGCTAACTGTATCAATCAATTATTTTAGACGTTTTCAAAAAGTGCTCTCAACATTAAAGATAAAAGACGAGAAAATTAATATAAAAGAGGCAGAAGAAAAAGAATTTCTGATAGAAAAATTATATTTGCTATTAATAGAAAATGGGAAAATTAGAAGTAATCAAAAAATAAAGTCCATAAATGATGTTGAAATCGACAAGGCAGTGATAGGAGAGCCTATATTTGTGGTATATGTAAATGAACAGAATATTGATTTGTTTGGGAATGTTATTACATTTTACATGGTAAGTAGTATCTTTAATGCGATAGCAGAAGATATTAAGAAAGATGAGAATGGAAAGAAAAAATTATTATTTTCAGATACAGATAGCAATCCTATGTATCGGGTGTATTCGGGATTTTTAAATAAGAAAGAGGCAGAAAAAGAAGAAAAAAGAGTAATAAATAAAATCGAGGAATATAAAGAAGCCAAAACGCTTGAAGAATATTTGGAACAGTTAAGAGAAGGAATAGTATAGTGAGCTTGGATGCAGTATTAGACTTGCAAAGTAAAGTAGACATTTATTATGCGATTGTAAAAGAAGATACAAAGCAGGATTTGTGCAATAGGTTATTAGATAGAGTTTGTGCGTGAAAATGTAACTGTTATCTTCAAGTCTTTTGAACGTCAAAAAATGGCAAAGCGTTTGTATGAGAATTTGCAGAAATATTATCCGGGAGTACGGGTCGTGATTGCAGATGACAGCAGGAAGCCTCTGGATTTGCAAGGAGACTCGCTTACGATCATTCAGCTGCCATTTAATAGTGGGCTTAGCTATGGGCTTAATCAGGCGCTTGAAAGGGTGGATACGCCGTATGTCATGCGTATGGATGATGATGAATTACTTACAGTAAGGACGCGGTTAGGAAAGCAGGTAGAGTTTCTGGAGAGATATTCAGAAATTGATATTGTTGGTTTTTGCGTACTGACAGCGATACGCTGCCAGAATCCGGACGAAGCGGTTAGTGAGTTTACCAGATTTAGCATGAAAGATGCACCGAAACCGTTATTAATCCCGCATATGACACGCGTAGACGGCAATCATTTCGTTATGGGCAAGGTGCCGAATGTTTATGTTGCCAGGACTGATAAAATCCGCAGTATTGGCTGGGATAGCAATATTCGCATGATGGATCACCAGGATTTTTTCTGGAGAGCATCCGGAAATCTTGTAACCACCATTGCGCTGGGAACAGCAGTGCTTCATTATCACAATCCGTTTGACAGATATTATCAGCGATTTCGACAGGATGTATCGGGTGATAAGGAGTATATTATTAAAAAAAATAAGAAATTTTAACTTTTAAAAGAATAGATACAAAAATATATACAACATGCCATAGGAAAAATACGAAACAAAAACAATAAAAAGATGAAAAACAAACCACACAAATTATTCATTTCATACAGCAGCAAAGATGCAGAATATATGAAAGCATTTGTAGATCTGCTTGTAACAATAGGAGTGCATAAAGATTAAATAACTTGTACTTCCGTTCCACAATGTAATATTCCGGTTGGATGTAACATATATGACTGGTTAGCCAAACAATTTCAAATGAGTAACATTCATGTCGTGTACGCCTTTTCGGATAATTATTATTCCAGCGTAGCAACATTAAATGAAATGGGTGCAGCTTGGGTAATGAGGTGTAAATGGACAGGATTATTATTGCCAGGTTTTATATTTGACAAATTAGCCGGATGTATTGATAAAAATCAGATCTGTATTAAATTAGATGATCCGGATATTATCACATTGAAACAGAGACTTAGACAATTTAGAGATGATATTATTAAGGAGTTTGGTCTTGAATCAATAGATGAAGATGAATGGGAAGAAAAAAGAGACGATTTTTTAAATAAGATAAAGATTATTGCGCAGAAAAAGGATATTGAAATTACCTCGTCCGAGTCAGTAAATGAATCAAATAAAACGAAGGCAGAAACAAGATTTGATGCGCCGGTAGCTCAGAGACAAGAGATTGATCTGTTGAAGGATTATACTCCGTTTTCCAAGATAAAACCAATTATCTCTTGTGGTGATGAAAAGGTCGCAAGGATAGCAACATTTGCAGATTGCTTTGACATGGATGTTGATATTAGCAATGTAACTAAGAGGGATATGGGAGAATTTGCGATGGCATTGATGAAATATATCCCTTGTGATAACTGGACTGGCTTCTTTGACGCCGGATATGCCATAGAATTTGACGCAGCTGCGACAGGAGCTATAAAGAAAGTTCAGTTGGAAATAAAAAATGATACTGGTGTGAAAATAATAGATGAAGAGAATGATGTAAGTAACGGTGGAGGACATTTTAAATATAGATTCCGGGATAAAGTAAGAAATGGAGAAGCTTTGGAGAAGATCTCAGAAGTTTGTTTTACGGTATTCTTTGCAGAATCGTACATAGATGGAGAAAAAGGCAGATTGAGCATAAGGAATTTGAAGGTGACACCTGCATACGAATAGCGCTTACCATATATGCAATTAAAATAATAAAGGATATATATGAAATGCATAAAAACAAATATGACCACAATATATTACTAAATGACATACAAAAACTAGATAAAATCCAACACAAGCATTCATTAGTCGCCATCCGGTTTCCAGATACTTCCGCAGAAAAGAAGTATCTTGTATATTACGATGAGCGGTGGGATTGTAAATTATTTTTGAATTACAAGACTGTGGATAGAGCAGATGAGGAATCGGTGATAAATAAGGTGTCGGCAGATCTGAATGTGGATAAAAGTCAGATAAACTGCAGATACATATCGTCAAAAGTACAGGAGAAATATTCTGAAAGCCATCAGGAGAATAGGATCTATAATCACAGATTGTACGAGATAAAGATTCAAGTATTTCCGGAGGATGAGCAGAAGGAGAACTTTGTTGTTAATGGCAGACACTATTATTGGATGAGTATTTCCGACATGGAGAGAGATCCTAATATTGTGAAGAAGAATCTGGATGTTATTGATTTTGTTAAAGAATCGATGCATGCATAACATAAGCGCAGGCAAAATGGCATACGCCATTTCCCTGCGCTTTTATTATACCAAAGTATGCAAGAGAAGTTGCCGGTGGCAAGTTCTCTGTATCCTTATAGCCGAATAATCAAAATACTATCTGTTCTTACGTCTCTTACTAATAATAGTATAAATACATCCTGCAGCGATCATAAGTGAAAGAACCAATGAAACTGTATAAAGAATCATGTGATTGTTATCACCGGTTTTTACCTTGCCATTTGTAGACTTCTTATTTGCATGATTAGCATTAGTAGTCTTTGGAGATGCTGTAGTGGTTGCTCCGTTCTGACCATTGGATGTGTTGTTACCTGTAGAACCAGAGGTTGTACCATTGTTAGTTCCGGAAGGATCTGTTGTTCCAGGTGTGCTCGGTTTGTCAGTATCTGGCTTGTCAGTACCTGGTTTATCAGTATCCGGTTTGTCAGTACCTGGTTTATCAGTACCTGGCTTATCAGTACCTGGTTTATCCGGTGTCGGATTTTCTGATCCGTCGGTCACTCTCCAGAGCTGTGTTCCCCAGAATGGGTTAGCCATACCGAGGAAGAGTCCGTTGTCTGTCGGAATAAATGCACGTCCGCCGTGGTTATAGATATCGCCGAAACCATTGCGGGTGAGTGTTGTAAAGTTTATTCCGTCGGAAGAGATCAGTACGTCGCATCCTTTTTCCTGTGTGTGGATGATGTTGCTGCATCCAAGGTAATATACGAAATGATGGAATGCAGTGTTGAAGACGTTGTTCTCAATCTTCTGTGCAAGATCCGGGTTCAGGCGGTTAAGGATTGGTTTTACATAGTTGTTGTAATTATTTACCATATCCAGATATACATCGACGATGTCAGATGGTTTATTTCTCTGTGTGTAAGCAGCTGTCTGAGAATCGTCAGAAGAAAGTGTCTCGATTTCATCCAGCTGATCTAACATCTGGTCGATGGCATCTGCTTCTGTGTCTGTAAGTTCTGCATTTGTGTTGTCTGTTACAACTGCTTCCTGGTCTTTTGCGGCTTCTGTAGCTGCCTGATCAGCAGTATTATCAGCGTCTGTATTCTCCTGAATATTTTCCTGAGTATCTTCTGCGGTATCTTCTGTGGCGGCCTCTTCTGTTGTGCCTTCTTCTGCGGTCAGTGCTGCGCCGGAAGGAGTTTTCTTAAGGCTCTGAAGAAGTTCTTTGACATAAGTCATCTTCTGTGAGAATTCTTCAGGTGTCATTTCCAGAAGACTTCCGTCGGTCAGCTGTGTGAATCCGGATGCGAGTGTTGCGATATCGAATGTTCCGATCAGGAGCTTTCCGTGGTATTCAGAGAATCTCCACAGATACTGTGTGGAAGCTGCTCCGAATCCGTCGTCGTTGATGAGTTCGATATTTTCATTCTTGTCCATGCGGTTCAGGCATGCTGGGTTCTTCAGATCTTCATAGAGAGACTGGAAATCACCGGCATTACCGATTTCGGCGAGGTCAAGCATCGGGTCGTTATAGCCGCCGATGTAGAGATGGTCGCCGTATGCGAACAGGTTACCTGCGCAGGATTCTTTCTTTCCAAGACCGAATTCATATTTGGCACCTTTGGATGTGTCTCCGATGATCGGTGTCCAGTTCCAGGTCCCGTCTTCTTTCGGATCACCGCGGTATACGGCGAATCCCTGTTTGTGATTGACGCCTGTTGTGGCATCTGTCTTGCCTGTTACCATGGATACGTACAGAGATCCGTTGAATGGAACAAGATCCCATAATCCGCCGCCGTTAATACTGTCGCGGATCCAGCAGGCCGGAAGATTGTCGAAGGTCTCCTGGTTGGCGATAACGGACCAGCTGTCTACGTCTTCTGGATTTGTAGTGGAAAGAAGACGTACACCCTGCATACGTGGGTTATCGTCTTTGTAACGCACGTCTTTTTTGGCCATTGCTTTGATCGCATTCTGGTATGCCTGTGGAAGCTGTGAACCGGATGCGAACATGTTGTCAGGATCTGCACCGTCGGTAGCCAGAGATACGAGAAGCTTGCCATCCATAACGGTGAGTCCGCGGATCCCGTTGGCGAATCCGGAGTTCTCTGCAGTCTTCTGCATAACAACTTTGGTTTCATTTGTCTCAGGATCGATCTGAAGCAGACGGGATGTCGGGAAACCGGCGCAGGCAAAATATAATTTGCCATTGTATTCTACGGCCATTCGGTATCCGTTCCAGTTGACGAATGCGGAGCTCTCTTTTTCGATGTAGACAACTTCTGTCTCATAGGTGTATTTGTTCACACGCATGATACAAGGAGTTCCGTTGGTAGATGTTGCTCCGTCAGGAAAATTACCGTTGTACACAACATTCAGAATATTGGTTGCTACGGTGCCGGCTTTCTGTGCCGGATTTTCATCCCCGCGGTTCTGGAACAATTTGGTCAGATTGTTCTTGAGATTGCGGTAGTAAATACCTGAGATTGGATTCCAGCAGGTGCCAAGGTAGATATAATTTCCATGTTCTACGCAGGACCATACATAGCTTTGGTTACGGTTGCTCTCTTCTCCCATAGCATCGAATGACAGGATACCGTCAGTCTCACCGGCTCCTCTTTCCGGATGAGAAACTTTCTCGATGCTGTAACCTTCGGATGAGAGTGGGGCAGCGCTTACATTTACTCCTGTTGCAACACAGGACACAGAAAGAACTGCTGTCAGTACGAGTTGGAAAAATCTCTTTTTCATAATTTTCCTCCATTATTAAATTGTTAGTTTCATAGATGATTGTATTATAGGCGAACCCCTGTTGTAAATCGTTTTTTTGCGTATTTTACAGCTAAAAATAAAAAAAATGTAGAAATTTGAAAAAAATTAAATTTTTTTGAAAAAAACGCGACAGGTTTTTAAAAGTTATGTGTATTAATATATAGAGGGAGACAAAAAGAAGAATTTATATAGATTGGAGCAATCGAAAAAGACTATGTCGAGATTGCATGTGAACTGTGGTTACAGCCCCGCACCCCATCATTTACATACGCAGGAAATACTCAAAGAAATGAAAAAATCCGATGAATATAAATATAGAGTATTGATAAATATTGATATGTGTGCATTGATAAACGTACTGTAAATTTTTGGGAGTTGCGGGATACTGTAAATCGCCGGAGGATTTGGATATCGTCCACCGGTGTTATAATTCCGGGGCTTTATGTGTAGGGCCCCGGAATTAGCTATATATAGAGAGATTATGAAAGAGAAGATGAGATATGACGATACGGAAATTTATTAAGAAATTATTTGTAACGATTATAATGATTGGGATTGTACTGGCGGCGGTATTGAAGGTTGGTTATATATTGATCTGCAAGGTTATTGTGATGATTATATTTGCAGTACTTGCGATTCAGTACTGGGTCGGTGAGGATATCAGGAAAGCGGAAGAAGAGAAAAGGGGAACCTGGTTATTCACGCTTGGATTTATCGGGCTGACTGTGCTGACAATGCTTGCGGCCAATATCCCGGGACAGGTGCAGCGGGATCAGTACCTGTACCTTACGAAAGAGCATACGGAACAGCTGGAGAAGGTGCTTTTAAGAGAGGCGACTGCGGATAGTGAAAGGTGCATACAGTGGTATGAAAAGCAGATGCTGGGCATCAGGAATAATAAGGCGCTTGGGAATCCGGCTATGCAGACGGAGGATGAAAGACGGTATAAGAACCGCATCGATGGAAAAGAAGTGTACCGGGATCCGGATACATGTACTCTACGTGTGAAAGAGCTTAAAGATGGCAGTACGAAAGACAGTGTACTGATCAATGGACCGGTGGGAGAGATCATAGCGATGCGGGAGCGGATTTTCTATATTGATATGGAAGATCATAATGTTCTGAAATCTGTAACCTATGACGGAAGGAAGAGAAAGACCTGGACGAAGGATCCGGTAAAGCAATTTGCCGTAATCGGTGGATATGTGATCTGCTGTACGGAGGATGAGAAGCTTATCCGTTGTGATATGTCGACGGGCAAGAGAAAGGAACTGGCGGATCATATTCAGTACTTTTTTGCCGGCGTGAAGCTGTATGCGCAGAAGGGGTCGAAGATTGTGTCGGTCAGCTATGACGGCAAAGAGGTCAGGGTATTTAAGAAAGATGTGGTTATGATGGATAAGAAGGAAGACAAGGTATATTATAGGAGAATGGATCAGAAGAAAGAGCAGATGTATGTGTGTGATGTGGATGGAGGGATGGAGAAAACGGTTGGAAACGAAGCTGGGAAAGATTGAAACAAATGACAATGCTCCTGATTTTTGTCAGGAGCATTTTTATTACCTACATTCGTAAGGAGCTGCCAGTGGCAGGTCCTGTAGATATACAAAAGTATGCAAGAAAAGCTGTCACTGGCAGGTTTTATGTATAATCAACAATTATTCCACAAGCCCAATCCCAAATGTCATAGTCCCGGTATAATTTACTCCCGGTTCGAGGTTCTGTCCTTTGCTTCCGATCACCGGTTTGGCCGTATAGGTGACGGTTCCGTTGTCGGTAAAGGAAGCAAGTTCGGTTCCGGTGGCGGTATTCTGACCGGTAGTTTCGATCACGTTGTTTGATGGGCCGATCAGCTGGTAGCGGATAGTGTCTGTATATGTCGGCTTGGATGTCTTGGCGGAGAGTACCAGCTGGTTACGGTAATAATTAGTGCCGGCGATCGTTACGGATACTTTCTTGCCATTCAGGTAAGCGACATCGGAGGCTGTGATGGTAAGAGGTGTTCCTTCATCAGTGAGTGACAGGGAAGAAGGAATCGATACGGTGTAGGTTGGATCGTTCTGTTTGGTGTATGTGAACTGGGTGGATGCCTGTGTGTTGTCCGCGGCCAGTGACGGGAGTGTGAATACAGATGCGGATAATGTGGCGGCGATGGCCAGTGTTATGATTGATTTTTGTAATTTCATATTAGGTTACCCCCTTAAATTTACTTTTTAAAATGATGTGTCGGTTATTATATTGACCGGACAGTTGTCAGATAACATTTAACTTTGCGTTTGATATGGCTGAGTTCAGTGGTTCTTTGGAATTTACATCAAAAGTACTGATGTGGATACTTAATGTATGTTCTCCTTTGTCCAGTGTCTTATTAAGACGGATATGACTGATTGCGGATCCTGGTTTTACCATGTCGGAGGTGTAGACCGGGGAATCGTCCTGATCTACATATAGTTCGAATGTGAAGTTACAGGGATTCTTATCCGGGTTGGCCAGAGTGATCTGCTGATCGCAGGTGTCGGCGGCGAAGGTGATGTTGTCATATCCGGGGATTTTGATTTGCTGCTTGCCGGAAGTGTCGGACTTGGTATGTGGCGTCCAGGCAGATGCATTTTTATCAAAAGAGAGAGAGCCCTGTGAGTTCTCTCTCTGTATAAGCAGGTATGCCAGTAATCCGATAATGGCACTTAGTATAATGACCGTGACAAGCAATATATTTTGTCTTCGTCTGTTCATATTATTTGATGTTCTCCACTCCTATTGTGAAGTTGATCTGTCCCCACCAGTATGGGTTGCTATTGGTAGCGGTGTCTTCCAGTGGAGTTACGCGGTAGTACTTGGTTGCGTCTTCTGTGAAGGTGAGAAGTTCCTGATTAAAGTCGGTCAGTGCCGGGCCGTAGCTGGAATCAGAAAGCTTTGGTTCTACTTTATATTTCATAAAATCATAGCCGCAGTACAGGTTGTACTTGTGATCGTCATCACGGTATTTCTTAGGGAAGTTTGTTGCCCATGTGTCACGGACTTTTACAGAGACGTATTTGTTATTCTCGGCAAGATTCTTGGTGTTCGATACTTTGACATATACGTCGGTTCCGTCTTCCTGCATCTGCAGAGACTGTGGTACCTGTACGGAATAGGTTGGTTTCAGGGCATCTTCATAATTCAGGCTGAGACCGAAATCTGTCTTGGTATTACCTGTTGTCTTCCATAATACGGAACCGTCCTGTATGCCGGGTTTCTTCTCTGCGTGTGCGACGGTTGGTGCGATTGTTGCGGCTGCAAGAGCCAGTGCGAACATAGATGCTACAAATTTCTTTTTCATGATTTTGCCTCCTTATAGTGGGTACTAAATTATATTTCAAGGGATTATCCCTTAAAAACGTGTAAAGTTGTCTCGACATCGGATCCGTTGTAAGGTGTCTTGCCATCTTCGGAAAATGTGTTGATCCGGATCGTGAGCGGGTAGTTACCTTCGGTAAATGACTGGCTAAGCTTCTGGCTTAAGATTGCTTTTCCGGGTTTGACCATATCGGAAGTGTAGAGAACATCGCCTGTGTCGGAACGGATCAGCTGGAACTGAAAGAGACACTGGTTGGTATCAGGATTGGCAAGGACGATCTTGGAAGTGTCCTTTCCTTCCTGTAGCGGGACGGTGTCATAGCCGGGCATGGTGATATATCCTTCTTTGCCTTCGGTCTTAAAGCTTCCGTCCCAGTCAACGGCCTGTGAGCTGTACGAAGGATTGCCGTTCTGTTGCATCTGATAATGCAGATACAGGAATCTTGCCGACACGCCCAGGATCAGAATGACCAATACGGCACAGATGCCGGCGATCAGTCGCCTTCGGGTTATATGATTTTGCATGGTTGAATCGCTCCTTTTTGTTGGAATGTATGATTAATGTAACGTGGGAATATGAAATTTGTGGTGGGATGGGATTAAATATATGTTAGATTGTGGTTAAATGGCGTTGAATATGAATAAAAGAGAATGATTTCAATATATACAAAATGTACGAATTGTGATAAAATTAAAGGCGAATAAAAAGAAATATAATGAGAAGACTATAAATAAATTGAGAAGGAGCATTTGTGATGGGATCATATGTGGTAAGGATTCTAAAATCAGAACTTTGGAATTTTAAAAATGTGAAACATGGCGTAGTCAAATATATGAATTATGGATGTGTTCAGAAATATGGGGAGATTCAGAAGAAAGATATAGTAGGAATATATGGACAAAATGGTTCCGGAAAAACTGCACTGGTGGAGTCTTTAGACATTTTAAAGCATATTTTACTTGGGACAGAGATATCCTATGATGAATATGCGGGGATTATTTCAGAAGAAAATGATACACAGTTAGCTACATTGTTTCTTCTCGAGAAAGACAATTTAAAATATAGAATAGAATATAAAGTAACGTTAAGAACAAATAAGAAAGATGAAAAGATAGATATTATTGAAGAAAGATTAAATTATTGGAATCGTGGAAGTTCCTGGAAATCAGAAAGAGATATTTATTTTAAAAATCCGTATTATGATAATGATGACATATTGGCTAATGCAGATCTATCTATTCAGTCAAAGCACATGAAGTACTTTAAAAATATTAAATTTCTTAATTCGATGTCTGTTTTAGCAGCTGTAAGTGCACAGGGGCATATATCTGTTTTGTTTAATAATAAAGCAATTGCTTCGTTGAAAGCACAGGCTACAGAGGAAAATTGGAGTGATGAAGAGCAGATCGCGCTTTATGATATTCTGAATGGATTACAGTATTTCTCGAGGGCACATTTCCATATTATTAAGGTAAGTCAGTTGGGAGATATCAACAAGAATAAACGGATCCCTTTGAATATGCACTATGAGACAGAAACTTCTGTTATTCAGGGATGTATCCCGCTTTTTATAAATGGACAGGGGGAAGTCCCGTTATCAATATATGATTTGTTCGAATCGGCAATCAAGGCTGTTAATATTGCAATCAAAGCAATCATTCCTAATTTGCAGATTGAATTAGAGAAAAAGACAGAATTAGAAAAAGAAGATGGAAAGAAATATGTTCAGGTGGATGTATATTCCAAAAGAAATGGAAAACGTTTTCTGACAAAATTCGAATCAGAGGGAATAAAGAGAATTATATCTTTGTTAAGTTATTTGGTATCGGCTTATAATCAGCCGTCGGTATGTCTGGTGGTAGATGAGCTTGATGCAGGTATATATGAATACTTATTAGGAGAGTTGTTAGGAGAACTTCAAAAAGAAATGAAAGGGCAGTTAATCTTTACATCTCATAATCTGCGGGTATTGGAAAAGTTAGATTACAAAAACATTATATGTTCCACAATTAATCCTAAGAATCGCTATATTAATTTGACAGGGGTAGGAGCAAATAATAATAATAGGGATTTTTATATTAAATCGCTTACAATTGGTGGACAAAAAGAGGAATTATATGATGACGAGGATCTGGATTCTATTGGATATGCATTCAGAAGAGCAGGAAATCCAGAGAAGAAGAATGTGAACTTGCATCTTTCAAAGGAAATCTTGGAGAAGATAAAAGAGGAAAAGGAATAATAGGAGCAATAAATATGCAACACACACAGCAATTATTTTTAGAGGCATTAAAAGCCGCATTAAAAAATGAACAGGTAGAATGGAATAACAAGTTGGAAGCGCAGGAATGGATGGACCTGTTCCGCATGGCGGAAGTGCACCAGATCCTTCCGATGATCTATGAGGCCGTATACCGAAGCCCGGCCGCCGGGCAGGCGGATCCGCAGATACTGGCTCCGGCAAAGGCGCAGATGGTGCGCACAGTAATCATGCAGACGCAGAAGACGGGAGAGTTTGAGCCGCTTTACAGATATCTGAGAGAGAGCGGAATCTGTCCGTTAGTGGTGAAAGGGATCGTGTGCAGGAACATTTATCCGAATCCGGATTATCGGATATCCGGAGATGAGGATCTGCTGATCCGGCCGGAGGATTTTAGAAAATGCCACGATCTGTTGCGCGAATATGGAATGCAGACATCGGAGCAGGATATGGATGCGGAAGAACTGGAATCGGTTTACGAAGTACCATACGGGAAGAAGGGAAGCCTTATCTACATAGAGCTCCACAAGAGCTTATTCCCGCCGGAATCAGAGGCATACGGGGATCTGAACCGCTTTTTTGCAAATGTACATGAAGATGCGATTGATATCAGGATCGATGGAACGGATATCCGGACAATGGGATACACGGAACATTTGTTTTATCTGATCTGTCATTCGTTCAAGCATTTCCTGCACAGTGGATTCGGCATCCGGCAGGTGTGCGATATCATATTATTTGCCAATGAATACGGGGATGCGATTGACTGGGAGAAGGTTCTGAGACAGTGCCGCGAGATACATGCGGATCTTTTTGCTGCGGCATTATTTGCAATCGGTGAGAAATATCTGACGTTTGATCCGGAGAAGGCGCATTATCCGAAAGTATGGCAGGGGATCTGTGTGGATGAGACGGATATGCTGATGGATCTTCTGGACAGTGGTATCTATGGAAATGCGAATATGAGCCGGAAACACAGCAGTAATATGACGTTGGATGCGGTGGCAGCAGACAAGAATGGAAAGAAAGCTGGGAATACGGTCTTAAAGTCTTTGTTCCCATCGGCAAAAAAGCTCGAGGGGCGGTATCCGTATCTTAAGAAACATCCGATTCTTCTTCCGATTGCGTGGACAGACCGTATCTTAAAATACCGTAAAGAGACAGTGGCAGGAGGGGATAACGCTGCGGCAGATTCCGTGAAGATTGGAAATCAGCGGATTGAACTTATGAAAGAGTATGGGATCATTAAAAATGACATAAAACGTTGATGACGAATTATGCATATATATGGTATAATATACAGGTTGTATGCATTTTAGAATGCAGTGATGTGAGAGAAATACAGAAAGGGAAAAAGTATGAAAAGAAAGAAAAGTACACAATTGCTGGCAGTAGCGCTGACAGCAGCAATGCTGGCGCAGCCGGTAGGTGCACAGATGGTGTTCGCGGAAGGTAATGTGGATGCAGTGCAGCAGGAGCAGGCAGTAAGCCCGGCGGCAGAGACAACGGGAGCAGTTCTTAAGAGTGGAACGGCAGTAATTCCGGCGGATGCAAACCTGAATCAGGTGAAAGAGATCCTTGGTAAGACATTGGTTGAGAATGCGGATCAGGTGGATCTGAGTAGTCTGGAGTGGGAGTATAAATGTGAAGGTAAGAGCGGAATACTGACGAATACGGCATGGGGAAGTATTGGAGGATTTACAAGTTCCAAGAAGGGCATATTTGGAACAACAACAACATATACCCATCCATCTCTGGCAACAAATAAAGATGCCACATATCATGTGCGTCTGAAAGGCACAACAACGGAAGTAACTCTGACAAAGACGCAGAAATTAACTTCAGCTATATTAATAAAAGATAATACAAATGTAAACCTTGTATACAACGAGGACGGAAGCATCAATTATGACGCAGTACGTCAGAATATCTTCAATACAGTTGTAGAATCTACAACTCCGGAGCTGACGGCCAATGATGTAACGATTGAATATTATGCAACTGCAACAACAGGAGCAGCAGTAGGTTTTGGAAAAGAATGGATGCCGTTAGAAGGTGGAAAGAGTGGAACACCAATTGCCCTGACCTACCCGGCAATGGGAGATGGAACCCAGAAGATTAAGATTTCTTATGCTGGAACGGATGCATATTCCGGAGCAAGTGCAGAAGCAACGGTTAATATCGGTATCGGCAGAGAGCAGTCAGTGATCGCATTCAAAGAGAATCCGACGATCAAGCTTGTATATAACGATGATCTCACAGTAGATTATGCGGCAGCTAAAGAAGCGATCATGAATGATGTGATCGACGTTGAGAACAGCAGCCCGGAAGGATTATCACTTGATAACCTGACAATCGAGTACTATGCAACAGGAGCATTAGGAAGTCTTGTAAAAGCATGGGCACCGATCGAAGGCGGCAAGGTTAACGGTCTTACTTATCCTGGAATTCCGGAAGGAACACAGAAGATCCGTGTTACATATGCGGGAGACAAAGAGAATACTGCCGTAACAGCAGAGACAGATATCACGGTAATAGATCGTGAACAGTCAGCATTCAATCTGAATGAACCGGCAGAAGGAGCTGCTTCTTATGAAGTTCCGATGGCATTTAACGAGGATCAGACATATGATTATGATGCCACAGCCAAAGCAATCTACAATGCAGTTGTAGCATCTACAGTTCCGGAGAATCTGACAGCAGACGATGTAACAATCAGATACAACGCAGGAACAGATATGCTTAAGAACTGGCAGCCACTGAATACAACAGACTGGACAAGCACATTTACGAAATTCGGACCTGGCGAATGGACGATTCAGTTCTCTTGGGCAGGTAATAAAGAATACAAAGGTGCAACAACAGAGGTAAAGGTTAATGTAACAGACAACCGTCTTGCAAGTGCCCTTGTATGCAAAGAAGGCGTATCGTTTACTTATAACATGGATGCAGCTGTAATGAAGCAGGCAATCTTTGACAACGTGATTGACTGGGAGAACAGTACACTTCCTGCAAAAGATACATTGACTGTGGATAACTTCACGATGGAATATTATGGAAGCAATACACTTGCCGGTGATATCGATGGCGGAGTGAAACAGTGGGCACCGATCGAAGGTGGTACCGTAACATTTCTGACCTATGCACGGATGGGAGCAGGAGAGCAGAAGATCCGCATTACTTATAAAGGAAATGCGCAGTATCGCCCGTCAGCACAGACAGAAAGCACAGTAACGGTTAATAAAGCTAAGGTAAAAGTAAAAGTAAAATCAACCAGCATTTATGCAGGTGCAACGCTGCCGGAAGACTTTGTAACAATGAATCCAGCAGACAAATTCGATGTATACACAGTATACGGTGGACTGACAAGCAATGCGAACCTGTCACTTTATCTGGATCTTCCGGACAAATATACGAACAGTGCGGTTCTGAAGTTGTTAGATCCGATTGTAGAGAAACTCTATGGAAAGACATTTACACAGATGATGAACGACGGAATGACAGTAGGAGAACTGAGACAACTGCTCAGTACACAGGAACTGTTAGACCTTCTTGAGAAGCTTCATATTGACACAGGTACATTTGGACAGATTCTTACAATAATCAATAAGATGCCATCCGTTGCAGATTCTGTAAGAGTATCATTCGGTACACCGAACCATGCAGGTCTCTATACAGTAACAGCAGTTACAGATAGTAAGAACTACGAGACAGGTGTAGGCATCGGAACACTTCTTGTGAAGATGCGTTCTAAGGGCGTGAAGCTTAATTGGAATGAGAGATTCGTAAACGGAAAGATTACTGCAGAAGAAGCAAAGAATTTTGATTTCAAAGCAACACTTTCAGCAGACGGAGATGTAACGATCGCACAGGATAATGTACACTATCTGTATTCAGGATTCACAAGCAAATGGAAGATCTATTCCAGCACAACAACTCCTCCGACAGAGCCGGGAAGTTATGTGATGACGGTAGTAACACTTGGTGGAGATTATCAGGCAGCACCGATCAAACGTGGATTCAAGATTACAAAATAAATTGCAAAAGAATATTGTAAAGCGGCCCCTGGTTTTACCGGGGGCTTTTTGTATTGTAATCAAGAAACAATTAAGATATAATATCTATGTGGTGGAAATGATACGAAAGCTTGATACGAAAGCTAGATATTAAAATTAGATATTATATGAGATTAAGGGACGATAGAGATGAGGGTTGACAAAGAATTTGTGCTCCGGGAGATTGCCGGGGACTATATCATTATACCGACAGGAAAGACGGTGCTGGAATTTAACGGTCTGATCACGGTGAATGAAGTGGGTGTATCGATCTGGAATATGCTTCAGAAAGAAGTTACATTTGATAAACTGGTGCAAGGGATCCTGGACGAGTACGACGTAGAAGAGCAGGTCGCAAGAGAAGATATCCGGGAGTTCCTGGATAATCTGATTGCCGGAGGAATTCTGAAAGCAGATCATGAGGACAGAGATAATGAGCAGAATGCATAATCAGTACAGGGAATTAGAGAGCAGTTATAACTACATAGATAAGACAGAATGCTTAGAGAAGGAAATCGAAAGATTTCCTTCTGTTTATATAGAGGGTGCTGCAGGTTGCGGAAAGACAACGATGATGCGGATGTTTCTTGAAAAACATCCGGAAGTGGATTATACAGTGCTCTGGATGGATGAAGATGAAAAAGATAAAGAATACGAAGAATATGAACGATATGTGGATAAGTCAAGGTGGCTGATCTTAGAGAATGTACCGGAAGAGCTGCCGCTGCACACAGTCGGAATGATCAAAAGGAGTATCCGAAGATTAGGAGGACAAGACCGGATTATCCTGATTGGGAGGAACGAGATTCCGGATGCGCTGCTTGGCACATTCTGGAACCGTGAGATGGGATTGGTCACGCAGCACAGCATGTTGTTTGATCAGGATGAGGTCGAATGTCTGATCAAACAGTATGGAAGCAGGACATCCCCGGAACAGTTATTGCGATATACCGGAGGCTGGGCCGGTATTGTAGATGTGATATTACGTCTGGAATCAAAATACGGCGCATGGAATCCGGAGAGCTGCTGGCATGAAATGAACCGCTATATAAAAGAAATGATTTTGGATACGCTGCAGCGGGAAGAAAGGGAAATCCTGCACCTTGCGCAGTACCTCCCGTGGGTAGATGAAGAGATGTGCGAAGAGATCCTCGGGACTGCGCATGCAGAAGTAATCCTAGGACGGATGCTGCGAAAAGGGTTCTTGGTGCATACAGAGGGAGAACCGGATACCAGATGGAGTGTAGCACCGATATTTTGCCATATCGAGGAGGCATCCCTTGGACGGAGCAGATGGATGAAGATCGGGAAATGGTATGAAACCCATGACCATAGAGCAGAACAGTTACAATATGACAGTCTGATGCCGGAAGTGCAGCTTAATCTGAGTTTTATGCGGCCACAGATTTTGACGGAACAGTGGGTCGAAGAACTGAAGCCGGGCGCCGGAAGGCTGTTGATCCTGCAGGAGACGAAGATCAGCTGCCTGTGTGACATACGAGATCTGTCAGGTCTGTTCGCGTGCGAAAAGCGGCGAGAAAGGCAGTTCGCACGGAGATGGAAGGAATGCCTTGATGAAGATGCATGGATATTCTACCGTCTTGCCAGGATAGAGTATTATCTGGAGACGGACCGCTTAAGTTCGGTTGCGGATGAAGATATGCAGTTACTTATAAAGGCAGAAGAACTTCCGCCCGCATTTCGCCTGAGTGCCTTATGGCTTCTGATAAGAATACAACGTTTCGCTTATGATGAAGAACGTAAGGAGCGCATTGAAAGATTAGAGACAAAGCTGATCCACACAGAAAACCACGCAAGGAGCGGATATGCAAAAGCAGTGGCAAGTCTTAACATTACCGCACACGGAAGTCAGGAGAATCTTGCAAAATGGCTCAAAAGCGCAGCTGTTCCGGCGAATGCAGAGGTCACAGAAGAGAATATTGTCTGGTTCTACTGCAGATCCAAAGGATATCTTCTGTTAAATCAGTACGAGAAGTCCAGACGCCTTCTGGAAAAAATGCTTCCATATCTGAATGTACACCGGAGCTTACGAATCCACGCAGAGGTTCTGTTCGAAAAGGCGGTCGCAGAGTGGAATCTGGAGCAGCATGGACAGGCACTTAAAAGTGTCATAGAATCCTTCCTGGTCAACGGAAAGAACCGATATGTCATGTTCTACACAGAATACGGCGTGACCGGACGCAAAGTGCTGGAAGCCTATATTGACTGGATGAAGCATAATTCCCCGGAAGGATGGCACCGCAAGAAGAAGTACAATTACGGAAATGTATTACACATGCCGGAGGCGGATTATCTGGAGACAATTCTCCGCAAGACCAGAAAAGAAGCCCGGCATATGCAGAAAAATGCAGAATACCAGAGAGAAGAGCGTCTCACAATGACAGAGACAGTTATCCTGCAGTATCTTGTACAGGGGCTTACCAATGCTCAGATCTGCCAGGAAATGAAATTAAAGCTTCCGACAGTAAAAGGCCACATCTATAATATTTACAAAAAAATGAATGTAAAAAACAGGGTACAGGCTGTCATGAAGTGGAAAGAAGAGACAGAATAAAACAAAAAAACAGAAAAAATGGCATAAAAACAATACTTTGGTATGGTGCATAAATGCATACAAGAGGTATAATAAAAAAGATTTTGAAAAATATTCGGAAAATACATTACATTTCCGGACGAAAGAAGGACACAAATGAGCATTGGAAATAAAAAATCAAAGAAAATCATTACCGTAATTTTTGGAATTATACTGGTATTACTGATAATCCTGCTGGTAGTTCTGACAGGACACAAAAGAAGCCTGGCAAAACAGGAAGCAGCAAAGAAGGCAGAAGCGAAAGCAGAAAAAGGCCTGGAGCTTCCGTATCAGTTCGACGACGGCAAACTGGAAATGAAATCTATATTCAGCTATGCCGGTCCGAATCCGGACAACAACGCAGAGGAAGGCGACAACATAGCAGCAATTCAGATGACGAACTGCTCAGACACCTACCTCGCATCCGCGAAGATCACAGTCACAGTCGGAGACGGAACGAAACTTACTTATCAGGTAGAAGCACTCCCGGCAGGCAAGACTGTTACAGCATTCGAGGTTCAGAACCAGGAACTGCCGGACAAGCCGGCCGTAAAGAAAATCGACGCAAAGACACAATATTCCAACGATGTATCTCTGCACGAAGATGCACTGACGATCACCGTAGAAGATACGAATATTGGTCTTACTAATATATCGCAGGAAGCCATCCAGAACATGACAGTGTTCTATCACGACGTAATGGATGACGAATATTTCGGAGGCAAAAGCTACCGGAAGACGGTAGAATCACTGGCAGCGGGCGAAAGCACCACCGTGACGGCCGAAGAATGTTACATAGGGGAAGCAGCAGTTGCCGGCATCAGTTATTGATGGCGGCAGGTGTTACTTTATAGATACTTAAGGAAAGGAGAAGAGCATGAAGAAGAAATATGAGAAGCCGCAGGTTTATATGGAGAAGTTTGAGCTTGCGGAGCATATTGCTGGATGTAAATTAACATTACAACAAGGCGATGTAGATGTTTGTGAGGCTACAGGTACTATAGGCAGTGTTACGTTACCTACAGTAGACAATGCATGGTTTTTAGAAAGTACAAAAGCTTGTGAGATACCGGTAGAAGATTATTGCTACACGAATTCTACATCAACAATTGCTACAATTAATTCTTAATGAAAAATAAAAAATATTTATACACATATCGAATAGCAGACATTGTTTTTTCTATCTTTAGTAAGAATGAAATAAGAACAACAGAGAACTTTTTTCCGTTTATATATCAGGGGGAGAAAAAAGATTTTATTATTCAATTGGAAGAGAAGGAATCTATTCCTTTTGAAATGAATAATGTATTGTTTGAAAATTATATATTTAAAGCAGGAAAAGACAAAGAAGGATATTATAGAATTTTCTGTGATCACAAAGAGAATAACAGACCGTATGCTCAATCCAGAATTTATGATAATAGTACGGAAGAAATATGTTATTTGAAAGAATTTCAGAATTCGTTTAGCGAAAGTCAAAATACATTTTCTCATATAGGGTTTGAAGAATTATTGATAAGAAAAAATGCAATTGTTTTACATGCATCGTTAATCGAGTCAGAGTATGGAGGAATCTTATTTACCGGACCGTCTGGAATCGGAAAATCTACACAGGCAGACCTGTGGGCAAAATATGAGAAAGTAGAGATACTAAATGGAGACAGACCAATTTTGAAAAAGGAAAATGAGAATTGGAAAGCATATGGTTCTCCGTATGCAGGATCTTCAGATTATTATGTCAATAAAAGCACAAACGTAAAGGCAATTATTGTACTTGAACAGAGCAAAACGTGTTCTATAGAGAGACTCAAGAATAGCAGAGCTTTCTTAAAACTGTATTCCGGAATGATAGTTAATACATGGCGGCCAGATTTTGTAGAACGAGTAGTTGATCTTACAAAGGATCTTATAGAACAAGTTCCGGTATATTTACTGAAATGTACGCCTGATTATGAGGCTGTAAAAATGTTAAAATCAGTATTGGAGAGGGAATAAGTAATGGATGTCAAAGAAATATATTATGAAAGTTTATTGACAAAAATGCTCTTTCAAAAGTCCAGTATAAAGAAAATACCGTTGAGTGGAACGTTCGAGTTGAGTCCGGTGTGTAATTTTGATTGTCGTATGTGTTATGTGAGAAAGTCGCCGGAAGAGGTAAAGTGTCATAACAGAAAAATGCTGAACCTTGAGCAATGGAAAAAAATAGCAGACCAGGCAGAAAATGCAGGAATGCTATACTTATTGCTTACAGGTGGAGAGCCTTTTTTATGGCCGGATTTTTGGGAATTATACATGTATTTGTCAAAAAAAGGGTTTTTGATATCAATTAATAGTAATGGATCTTTGATTGACGAAGGTGTAATTGAACAATTAAAGGAAAGACCACCTATCCGAATTAATATTACATTATATGGAGCATCAAATGCGACTTATGAAAAATTATGTAAGGCTTCGAATGGATTTGATAAGGTCGACAGAGCAATAAATTTATTAAAAGAAACAGGCATATCTGTTAAATTAAACTGTTCTCTTACTCCGTATAATATTGGCGATCTTGAAGCAATGATACAATATGCTGAAGAAAAGCAATTGATTTTAGAGACAAATCCATATATGTTTCCACCATTAAGAAAAAATCCTGAAAAAATAGGAGTAAATGATCGTTTTACACCTAAAGAGACCGCATATTGGCAAATAAAAAGATATCAATTGCAGTATGGAAATGAATTGTATCAGAAGTATTTACAGGGAATTTGTGATGGTATGGTAAAACCGCAGGGAATGGATGAGTCTTGCTATGATCCAATTGATGGAAAAGTAAGATGTAGAGCTGGAAAAGCAGCATTCTGGATTACATGGGATGGTTATATGCTGCCATGTGGAATGATGCCGGAGCCGAAGGTTGATATGTATAAAGTGTCATTTGAAGATGCATGGAAACAATTAACTCAAAAGACAGAAAATATTCGTTTATCTGGAATATGTGAAAAATGTAGTAATCGAGGAATATGCCATTCATGTGCAGCAATGGCGTATGCTGAAACTGGAGAGTTTCAAAAAGTTCCAATTTATTTATGTGAGATGATGGATGCAATGAAAAAAATTGCAGAAATGGAATTGAGCAATTTGGAATAATAATAAAAAGGAGGCAAGAACATGAAGAAAAACATGAAAAAAATCCTGGCACTTTTGCTGACGGCCAGTATGACTTTGGGAATGACGTTTACAGCGTCAGCAACTGAAGCAAATCAGCAAAATACAGAAGAACAGCAAGACACAGAATCAGTTGTTTCGGATGAGAGTGCAGAAAAACAGGATAGTGATAGTGGAGCTGCAGAACAGGTTGTTTCGGAAGAGCCTACAGAGGATAGCGAAGCGAAAGCTGCAGTAACCACTTCAACTATGGGAAGTAAACCGGCTGATGGAACAACAATGAATCAGCCATTTAAAGCGGGAACAGGTGGAAGTCAGAACTTCAGAATTCCAGCGATGGTAACACTATCTGACGGCACAATTGTGGCAGCAACAGATGCACGTTGGGATACAACAACAGATGGATATGGATTGGATACAATCGTTTCCAGATCAACAGATGGTGGCGCAACATGGAATTATACATTTGCAAACTATCTTGGAGACAATGGAAATGTTTCGAATTCTAATTCCACAGCATTTATAGATCCGGCATTGACTGTAACTGCAGATGATACAATTTATATGTTGGTAGATTTATATCCGGCTGGTGGTATTATTTCCAGTATTAGCAATGGAACGGGCTATAACAGTGCTGGAAAATTGATGTTAAGCAATGGTGGTAGTAATTATGGATATTATCTGGATAATGGCAAGATTTACAGTAATAATGGTACAGAAGTCAGCGGCTTACAGGTAGATGATTACTTTAACCTTACGGGAACATATCAGAATCAGTCATATGATACAAATTTGTTTTTCAATGATTCACCGTTTAAGGTGTTGAAGACAAGTTATCTGTATCTTACTAAGAGTACTGATGGTGGAGCAACATGGTCTGCACCAACTATGTTGAACTCACAGGTTAAGAATTCTTCAGATAAGTTTTATGGTGTGGGTCCTGGACGCGGTTTGACCACAAGACTTGATAATGGAACTGAAAGAATTATCTTCCCATGTTATACTTATACGAGTGACGATGGTAATACAAGTGTAATTTATTCTGATGATGGTGGACAGACCTGGACACGGAGTAAGAATATTCCTGATCAGACATCAGAGGCAACGTTGACAGAGGTCAATGGAAAAATCTACATGTTTACACGTCATGGTGGTTACTATGTATCTGAAGATCATGGAGCAACATGGGGATCTAGACAGAATGTTAGTGGAATTAGTTATACAACCTCCTGCCAGATGAATGCGATTACCTATTCGAAAAAAATTGATGGAAAGGATGCAATTCTTTTATCAGCAGGAACTAATGGAAGAAAAAATGGAAAAATCTTTGTTGGATTAGTACAGGGTGATGGAAGCATTAACTGGGAATATAACTATCCGGTCAATAATGGTGAATATCAGTATTCTTGTATGTCTGAATTAAATGATGGTACAGTTGCATTGTTGTATGAAAACGGGAGCGCATCTGAAAAATTTGAGAAATATTCAATTGAGAAGATTGCCAATGGCGCAAAAATTGCACATGCGCATGTAGCTACATCAGAAGGAACTTCAGTTACAGCAACCATTTCAACAGAAAATGCTGGTGATACTTTCGAATTTTCAAAGTGTGAGAAGAAGGCAGAAGCAACAACTGTTGAAGGATATAATTGTTCAGTTACTTATGATATAGAACTTTTATTAAATGGAAAGAACTATACAGATTCTGCTGAACTTACGGTGCCGTATGATGAGAGTGTATTTAATGGATGTACGAAATTTATTGGTTATGTTGCAAAAAGTGCTTCTGGCGAAGCACAGACATTCCCTGTAACAGTGAAGAATGGGAAATTTGTTGGAATATGTCCGCACTTTTCAGAGGTAACAATTGCAGGATATAAAGATGATATTCCGGAGGGTGTAGATCACGTTGAAGATGTTAGCCTTGGAGTGAATGGAACAACTTCATATACACAAGAGGGAGAATACAGTAAAGAGTACTCAGATGATATTGTAGATGCCAAAGCTAAAGTGACTAATAAAGAGTTACCACCGTATTATGAAACGGCAACTTTAAAGGCTGGAACATTCTACGCTTCATCAAAAGCGAATGATACTAGCCCGGCAACACAGATTACACTTGAAGATGCCGGAAATGGACAGTATTATGTGAAGAATGCAAATGGTGAGTATATCTACCCATCTGCTAGTTTAGGCTGGGACTGGAGCTATGCATTAGAGAATGGAAAACAGGCTGTAAATGTAGAATCAAATGATGATGGTAGTGTGTGTCTGGAAAAATCTTATAGAGAGTGGCTTCGTTCGACAACTGCATATTTAAATCTGTCTTCCAATGAATTTTCATGTAGTGGAGAGCGTAGCAACATATATCTTTACAATCAGGTTACACCTGCACCAGAAACACAGACAAAAATAACTTTTAAGGGAAAGCAGGTAGGAACTACGTCTGTTACAATTGGAACCACAATGTATAGAATTACCGTACAGGAACGAGGTGGAAATGATACAGCCTCTGTAAAAGTTGGTGGTTCAGCAAATATTTCTATACCACATACCATTGGAACAGATGAAACGGTTACATGGTCATCTTCTGATTATGCAAAAGTAGGAGTTTACAGTGCTGATGGGAAAAATGCTACTTTAACCGGACGTAAGACGGGAACTACGGTAGTAACTGCAACTGTAAAAAATAATGAAGGAACTGTAGCAGCTACATATACCTGGAACGTAACCGTTATAGACGGAAGTGCAGCAAATACAGGTGGGCATACAGTTACCTATACTATAGACAATACTATTTATAATGGTAAATTATATTATTCTGTAGATGGTAGCGAATTAGTAGAGGTACCGGTTGCTTCTCAGACAACGGATGCTGATGGGAATACAATTTATACATATAAAACAATTAGCGTTGAGCAGAAAAATGTAGCATATTCTCAGATGCAAATTTTTGTAAAACCTGACGATGGATATGCGGTATCTACAGTATCGGCAACAAAGGGAGATACATATTCACAGTTCTATGGTATTGATAAAGAAAATTTAAAGGTTATATATTCAGATGAGCATCAAGGTGGAAGAATAGAAGATTGCCTTACAGCAGAACAAGAAAAGGCTTTACTGGCAGAGGCTGTTGAAAAAGGCTGTGATGCAGTATTTTGGTATTCGCGTGGATCAGAAGGAAGTCACTTGACAGAAAATAGAGAGGCAACAATCACACATGAAATTCATTGTGATAAATTACCGACCGTTACAAAAGAAATAGAATACCTTAAGCAGGGAGATGACTATAAGAAGTATACAGAAGGTATGACGGCAAATGCAGGAGATACCGTAGTATTTAAAATTGTTGTATCAACATATAAGGAATCTGCGGATATCAATTATTCAAATGCTTTATTGAAAGACATTATGCCAAATGTTGCAGGTACTGTAAAACTCTATTCAGGTGTTGGCGAGAGTGCAACAGCATTAACTAATCCATATAAAATAACAAATGAAATTAATCATGCACGTACAAAAGAAGCTAAGAATTATAAGGCAGAAGATTATACTTATTATGCGGTATATGAATTGCAAGATGAGGATTTGGAGCAATTGATTACTAATAATGTGGAATTGTCTTATGCTTACAGTTCGACGTATAGTTCAGGTACATACGGAGGAACAGCCAAGGCTAATGCACAGTTTTTCGCTACAGCTTTTGAAGGAATTAATGATATTGTAGTGGATTATGGTTCACCTGTAACAATAGAAAGAACAAAGGCCTGGGGAACTGGTAAGTTTTCTATAACTGGAGCAGCAAATCATGGTGTTGTAAAAGTAGATGGTGATAATACAACAGGAATTCAGGTAACTTATACACCAACAGAAGTTCTTACAGAGGCTGATACAGTAACATTGACAAATTCAAAAGGCGGCGTATACAAATTCAAAGTATATCCTGCAACGACTGTATATTATGAAGAAGGATTTGGAACATATACAAATCAGCAAAATGGTGGTTCTAATAAGGGAACAGCTGCACAGACAGTATCTTCAGTTGGTTCTAAGGCACATTATGGATATGATTCATCATATGATAATAATACACAGGATTCTGATAATAGTGTAGTTGAACTTGCTGCAAATGGAAAAGGTGAATTTAGCTTTAAAGGAACCGGAGTTGAATTATATGCAAGGTCAACACCTGACAGCGGAAAGATAATGGCTTATCTGTATAAAGGAACTACGCTGAAAAAACTGTATACGATAAATACAAAACAGGCTGTCGGAACATCAGGTTTAACAAGTATGCAGAATAAAACCGCATATAGTGCACCTGTTTTAAGTATTGCAGGACTGGATGCGGGAGAGTATACCATTAAATTTGAAGTTGTAAAGACAACGAATGATGATGGAACAAAAGAGATTAAGCCGGTATATATTGACGGATACAGAGTATATAGTGATACTACTTATAATGAACAATATAGTCAGGATGACGAAGCTAACCCAACATTTACAGAGATGAGAAATAGCGTTTTGGCAGCGTTAGATGTAGATACAACAAAGGGTACATATGCAAATCAAATTGCTCAAGGTATAGCATCTCAGGTTTATGACAAAACAACAGGAACAGGTGCAGTTATTGTTAATAATAACAAAGAGGTAGCGGGAACAGCTCAGGATCTGTTGAATAATGGACCGAAAAATGAGATTTATTTGAATCCAAATCAGGCAGTAGTATTCCAGTTTGCAAGTGGTATTACGACAGCGCAGATTGGTCTTAAGGCATTACAGGGAAATGCAGCACAATATACAATTTCGTATGAGGATGGAACTTCAGAAGATAAAACTTTAAATTCAAGTACAGACATGTTCTATAAGCTTGATGCTAAAAAGGGTACGATTACAATTACAAATAAAGCAGGTTCAGGAGTTTTAGCAATTACGAAGATAAAGACATTCGGAGAGATTTCAAGTAATGCGATGTTTGCTGAGTTGAGCGCAGATGATTTCATGCCTGCATTGTTATCTCTTGGCTATGAGACAGAGAAACCAATGGCTGACGCTACCGCCAACCTCAACCTGGTAGACTACACAGGCAAGACGATCGCATCTACATCCCTTACAGCTAACGGCGAGCAGGGCACAGATGCAACATTTACAGCTGATCAGATCAAGTCAGCAGTGACATCAGCACTTCCGGAAGGATATGCAGTTGTGGATGCTTCCAAGATTGCAGACCAGACAGTGAAGTATGGTGAGAGCGCAGATGTGAATGTACAGATCGGTAAGGTTGCAACACTGAAAGTAACTTACAAGAAGTTATTCGGTAAGACAGTTGGAACGGCAACACTGACAGGTGTTCAGACTTCAGCCGGAAGCAAGTATTCATTCAGTGCTTCTGAGATCAAGAAAGCAGTTCCGAGTGGATACTGGACAATCAAGCTTTGGGGAACCAAGGTGAAATATGGAACTACAGGTACTCTGACGGTTAACGTATTTTAAAGTAAAAATAATCAAATAAAAAGGGCAGATACCATTTGCCTTTGAACAGATACCGCCATCCGGGGCAGCAATGCTATCCGGATGGCGGTATTATTATGTTGTGATGCGCCCGAAGCTGCCAATGAATAAGAAGGCTATTCGGGGAGCGTAGGGTTCAAAAAAGTAAAAGACTTGAAACAAGAAGATTTACATGTTAATATAACTTTACTAATGGACGTTCTGTCCATTTAGAATAATTCAACGGTTTCAAAAGACCATCACATTTATCAGAGGAAGATCCCTCAAGATTACCAGACAATTTATAAGAATGAGAAAACGTATTTTGCGGAAGGAATCTTGTAGAAAAGATATATATCGTGTATAGTATATATAGATATTGCAAAATCCAGCTCAGACCTTCACGTAAAATAACGGGAAGGAGAATGGATGAAGAGAAAGAGTATCTTGTACAAAGACCTGGAAGTGTCCAGAGCGAAGGAAATCTATGATGAATCCTGCAAGAATATCCTTGCGAACAAAATCATACTGACCTGGATAATGAAAAGCTGCATGAAAGAATATAAAGACTGCAGTATCTGTGACATTGCAGACCACTACATAGAAGGAACACCGGAGATATCTCAAAGGGAAGTGCACCGGGATGAAGCGCCAGCGTCTGATCCGGGAAAGATCAGAGGAGAGAACACCGAAGATAAGGCAGTGAATGAAGGAACCGTTCGCTACGACATCATGTTCCGGGCAATATTGCCCCAATGCCAGGAAAGAGTAGAAGTGATCATCAATATAGAGGCACAAAAAGATTTTTATCCGGGATATCCCCTGATCAAGAGAGGGATATATTATGGCTGTAGAATGATCTCATCCCAATACGGCACGATATTTACCAACAGTCATTATGAGAAGATCCAGAAAGTATACAGCATCTGGATTTGCTTTAACCCGCCGGAGAAACGGAAGAACAGCATCAATATATATTCCGTAAAAGAGAAGAGCGTAGTGGGGAAAGTAAAAGAAAAAGAAGCGGATTATGATTTGCTGACAGCAGTGATGATCTGTCTTGACAGCGGGAAAGAAGAAAAAGAAGGAAACCATCAAGAAGGTACAGAAGAATCAGAAATCCTGAGATTGTTGGAAGTACTGTTCTCGACAGAGAAAGAATTGAAAGAAAAAGAGAAGATATTAGAAAATGAATATGGAATAACGATGACGTATGAAGAGAAAGAAGAGGTGGAGAAGATGTGTAATTTGAGTGAATATGTGTGGGAGAAAGGGCTCCAGACAGGTCGAGAGGAAGGACTCCGGACAGGAATAAACTATGGAGAACTACAAAATCTAGTCAGAATGGTGCTCAAGAAAATGCGAAAAGACGTCTCGTATGAAATAACTGCGGAACTCTTTGAAGAACCGGTAGAAAAGATCCGAAAGATATATGAAGTAGCGGAGAAATATGCGCCGGAATATGATATTGAGTCAATTTGCCGAGAACTGGCGGCATAAAGCGCTTTGGTTACACCGCAAGGGAATGTCCTTGTGCCTTACCGATGGATTTGGTATAGTATAAGGTGTTATTCTGTAAAGGAGGCTCGTGATGAAAGAGACAGGAGAATCCAGATTAACAAAGAATAAAACCGTTATATTACTTCTGATCATTCTTTTAATCCTGATATGGTTTGTCGGAGAGATTCTGGTTTCTTACCATTGGATGAAAGTGAATCGGTATCCGGTGACGGTCCGGAATTTGCCATATACGGATACGGTTACAGATGCGGGATTCAAGATGGTGGTACTTTCTGATCTTCATGATCATGAATTCGGGAAAGACAATGAGAAGCTGATCCGGCGTGTAAAAGAACAGGATCCGGAGCTGATCATTCTGGATGGCGATATGCTGAATGAGGATTCGAAGAGTGACGAGGTGCCGGTCAGACTGGTAAAAGGTCTGGCAGAGATTGCGCCGGTGTATTATGCGCTTGGGAATCATGAACTGGATTATATCGGCACTGCAGAAGGGAAGAAAATGCAAAAGTACCCGGAGAATTCCGAATTGGTGAAGGATCTTACAGATGCCGGTGCATGTGTGCTGGAAGAAGGTTACCGGGACGTGGAGATCGGTGGATGTAAGGTGCGCATCGGTGGGATGTATGAATATGCATTTGCTTTGGATGGAGATAACAGTGCAGAGAATCTGACAGGTGATGTACGGGATTTTCTGGAGGAGTTTCAGAATACAGACCGGTACAAGATTATGTTGTGCCACAGACCGGATAGTTTTGTATTCGGTGATGCATCCGATTACTGGAAGATCGATCTTGTGATCAGCGGACATGATCATGGAGGACAGGTAGTCATTCCATTCAAGGGAGGACTATATGGTGGTGATCAGGGATGGTTCCCGCCATATGTGCATGGACTGTACCGGACAGGAAGGATCCGGCTGTTCGTGACGAGTGGATTAAGCAGTGAGAAACAGAAGCTCCCGAGATGGAATAACCGGCCGGAGATTGCGGTGCTTAACGTACACTGATCAGAGGGATGAAGAGGTAAAAAGATGGTTAGAAGGACAGTATAGAAGAGATTTTACGGAAAGGAATATACGGATGAAGAAGTTAAAGGTATTCAGCGTAATCCTGTTGATCACATCAATCGGTGCATTTGTGGCATTTCAGGGATATACGCGGATGATACAGGATAAGAAGCCGCCGGTAGTATCCTGCGACAGTTCAGAACTTAAGGTGCCGGTCAAAGCGAAAGAGAAAGATCTGTTAAAAGGTGTTACGGCGAAAGACAACCGTTCCGGTGATGTGTCGGATACGCTGGTGGTTGAGAATATGTCTGAATTCACGGATAAGGGAAAGAGGACGGTTACTTATGCAGCGGTAGACAAAAGTATGAATGTCGGAAGAGCTGAGAGAACGCTTGTATATGAGGATTATAAGCCACCTGTATTTCATATGACAGGTTCGCTGTGTTATGCGGCGGGAGAGACTGTAGATGTATCATCAAAGATTATTGCGGACAGTGTGCTGGATGGAGATCTTACATCAAATATCAAGTATTCACTGGAGAAGACGGTCAATACGCAGGCTGCCGGAGAGTATCCGATCGAGTTCAGAGTTATGGACAGCGGCGGGAATACAGTGTATCTGAAGACGCAGATCAGTATTTCCGATAAAAGTTATGCAGGGATTGATGTGAAATTAAAAGATTATCTGATCTACCTTTCTGTCGGAGATGCATTTGATCCGAATGCATACTTTGATTCGGCAGATAAAGAAGGCGAGCTTACGGTGCAGTCGAATGTAAATACTGCAAAGGCAGGATCCTATTATGTGGATTATATCGTGAACGCCGGTGCAATCAGTGGAAAAAGCAGACTGGTCGTAGTTGTACAGTAGAGGAAGCGGGAAAGAGGATAGAGAAGAGATGGAGAAGGAAATACAGAAAAAACAGATCGAGGATATGTATAATGTAGTCCGTGATGTGTTGAAAAACTGGTGGGTAATACTTTTTATCGCAATATCAGTATCATTGCTTACCTATATTGGTGCGGCCTGGATGTATCATCCGACTTATACCTCCAGCACAACATTCGTGGTGTCGGCGAAGGGATCGAGTACGGGTGCGTATGCGAATCAGAGCCAGACGGAGAAATTAACGGATACATTTCAGTCAGTTATGAACAGTCAGATCCTGAAGAAGAAAGTGTCAGAGAGTCTGAAGATGGATACATTTCCGGGGACGGTGAAGATTGCTGTTGTACCGGAGACGAATCTTCTGACGGTGTCTGTGACGAGCGGTTCCCCGGAGACATCGTTCAAGCTTCTTAAGAGTATGCTGGAGCATTATCAGGATGTGTCGAAGAATGTGCTTGGTGAAGTGGTTATGGAAGTATTCGAGGAACCGAATTTTCCGTCGGCGGCAGATGTGGCATTCCAGGGAAGTGATGTAGTGAAGAAGGGATTCCTTGCGGGTGTCGGACTGATGATCGTGCTGCTGGCATTGATTTCTTATCAGAAAGATAATGTAAAGAGTGAGGAAGAAGTGACAGAGAAGCTGGATACGACAGTATTCGGTACGCTGAATCATGAACCTTTGTACAGGAACTTAAGAGCCCGTCTGAAACGGCAGAAAAAGAAGATCCTGATCACGGAACCGGCGGTAAGCTTTGGTTTTGTGGAGACGATCAAGAAGATGCGTACAAAGCTTTTATATAACAGAAGCAGACATCATGATAAAGTACTGCTTGTAACAAGTGCGATGAGAAAAGAAGGAAAGACGATCGTGGCAGCCAACCTTGCGCTTGCTATGGCGCAGAGGGGTAAGAAGGTACTTCTGATCGAAGGGGATATGCGTAAGAGTTCACTTGCATCATTCTTGAATGTTGAAGTTCCGGATGGAGCCGGATTTTCAGAGCGTATCAGTCATGATCTGGAGTCTTTGATATTCCAGGTGCCGGACCGGTCTTTATATCTTCTGCCGAATAATGTGGCACATAAGCGGTCAACGGAATTCCTGGGATCGCAGAGATTTGCTGAATTCTTAAATCATATGCGGGAAGAGATGGATTTCATCATTATCGACGGACCGGCGGCCAAGGGAAGAGCAGATGCAGAGGTTCTGGCAAGAAGAGCCGACTTCTCACTTCTGGTTGTGAAGCAGAATTATACGAAGGTACCATATATCAATGATACGATCGATATGCTGGACCGTTACGGATATGGACTGGCAGGATGTGTATTTAATGATGTGCTGGTAAGCGGCGCTGTATTCAGTTCGGGCTACGGTTATGGATATGGTTACGGTTATGGATATGGCAAATACCGCTATGGTAAATATCATGGATATGGAAAGTATCATTCATACTATTATAACCGGGCAGATGAGGAACAGGAAAACGTATCACGAAAGAAAGAGGAGACCAGATAATGGCAGATCAGGAAAAGGAAAAAAGTCAGGAGTTAGGGCTGATAGATATTACAGAGATACTGTCGGATTATTTGCGCATTTTCCGCAGAATGTGGGCATGGGTTCTGATCTTCACAATTCTTGGAGCGGGACTGTCGTATGTACGGGCGAGACTGCAGTATCAGCCGGTCTATACGGCATCGGCAACATTTACGGTAAATATACAGAGAGAACAGCAGGGCGTTGCGGATACGGGTTCTGCGTCTTTCTTTAATAATTCCACGGCAGAGCAGATGGCGAAGACATTTCCGTATATTCTGACGAGTGGTGTATTAAAAAGGAAGGTAGCAAAGGATATGAAAGTTGATGCCGTACCGGGTTCGATCAAGGCAACGGTTGCGGAGAATACGAATCTTCTGACGATTTCCGTAACGGATCAGGATGCCGGAAGGGCTTATGCTACGTTGAAGTCTGTGGAGAAGAATTATCCGTCGATCTCTGAAGTGATCGTTGGAAAGGTGAACATGGAGATGCTGGATGAGACGGGGATTCCGGCAGAACCGGATAATCCGAAGGCATTCCGGAAGAATGCGGTTAAAGGTGCGGTGGCAGGACTTCTGCTGGTCATGATCTGGACGGGAATTCTGGTGGTGACCAGAAGGACAGTCAGAAAAGAATCGGATATTCACAGATGGATGAACACTAGATGTCTGGGAACTGTTCCGGAAGTACATGAGAAGCGAAGATCCAGATCAACGACGATGCGAATGATCCTGACAGATCCGAAGGTTGAGGAGAAGATGCAGGAGTCTTTCCGTATCATAAGGAATAAGATTGAGTATAATGCACAGGAATATCACATGAAGACGTTCCTTGTAACCAGTGCGCTGGCAGGAGAAGGTAAAAGTACGGTAGCAGTTAATCTGGCACTTTCGCTGGCACAGGCAGGCCAGAGGGTTACACTCGTGGATTGTGACCTGAGACACCCGACGGATCGTCAGATACTGGGGATTGAAGAGAACGGAGTCGGTCTTAGGGAAGTACTGGAACACAAAGCAAAATTGAAAGAGTGTCTGATGAAAGCGGAAGATATCGGACTTGACCCGGATATGCGCATGATATTCCTTCCGGGAGGCAAGACGATCAGCGACGGATCAGACCTTCTCGGAACAGAGCTGATGGGACGGATTATCGAGAAACTGGAAGAGATATCAGATTTTGTAATTCTGGACAGTGCTCCTGCCGGTCTTCTGACCGATGCGGTGGTACTGGCACAGTATGCGGACGGAGCGGCGTTCGTCGTCAGAAAAGATTTCGCAAGAGTGGACTATATTATGGATGGAATGGAACATCTGGCAGAAAGTAATATACAGATTATTGGTGGAATCCTGAACGGAGTATAAGAGTATAATAAGATAAAAAAGAACCCGACACGGCTGTCTGATATGCTACCCTCATATAGGACAATGAAATATAAAAGTCCT